>Ga0210059_1006697_pt1 | contig 18448 bp, 11 predicted proteins | sample Ectturendosymbi2_FD_188042 | JGI IMG/M metagenome (GOLD analysis project Ga0210059, IMG submission 188042) | Ecteinascidia turbinata endosymbiont from Florida, USA - Sample 2 (SPAdes) (version 2) | ecosystem: Host-associated > Tunicates > Ascidians > Unclassified | place: Key West, Florida... | reverse complement strand
CAGCTGTCAAAACATCAGCTGCTGCTGTCAAAATTAGCTGTCAAAACAATAACAATAATTTTGGAAGGACTTTTCAGGTAGAAACACTCCAACCAGACACAATAAAGTGGCTCCTGCGCAAATTCAAGGAGAGCCACGATCAGTCAGGACAGAAAATCACATTGTGACTGTGAGACAATGTTTGGGGCAGTCTCCAATGAAACTTACAAGATGTTTGTACCAGGAGACAGATCTTTCAAGGACTTCAGTTATGCGCATAAGACACCAGGATCTTCACTTGTTTCTGTATAAGATACAGATTTTGCAACTTGAGACCAATGCAAATAAGGCTGAGATATGTGCCTTTGGGCAATGCATCAGCGAATCGAAGACCATCCTGATTTCTTGGACTTAATTTTTTTCAGTGGCGACTGATGAGGAAAATTTCCACCTTATTGGTCACGTGAACAGCATAAAATGCACTTTTGGCTCAGACTCAACCTTATGAGCATACGTATTGCCCACTGTGTGCGGAGAAAATGATTGCTTGGTGCACTTGGCCGTTTGATCGTAATGGCATTATTGGGACATACTGGTTAAAGGATACTGATGGACGCCCAGTAATTGTGAACACAGATCGATACAGGAACTAACAAGCATATTCATGCTGGCACTGAGGCAGAAGCGAGGAGTAGACATGGATACTATGATTTATCAGCAGGACAGAGTAATGTTCTGTTGCTTCAATGTTTCACTCAAATTCCTCCATTGCAAAGCTGGTGCAACAAGAAACTTGTTCACAAACTGCTGATAGAAATCGCTAAGTCGAAAATGACTGCGCTTTACTGTACTCTGCCAATTCACCGCTCACTTAAGTTAAATTTATTGATCATGCATCGATATTGGACACTGGATAGGAGAGCACAGACATATTGCGAGATCAAATTGCGGTCTGTGCTGCAATGCATAAGAATGATGTCACGATAAATCGCATGTGCTTACTCAAAGCTGTTGGTTTACTGAACGCAGTCAACTCAGATGGCTTCACTATGATGCAACGAATGATTCTGTATTATGTTGTTTGGTTTTCGTCAAATGCAAAAGGAAGTTTTCCAGTGAAAAGTTTCACCAATCAGAAAGATGCCAGTAGGCTTTTGCCCAAACATCAGAACTGTGAGTTTCATCAAGCGTCTCTTGTGGCCTTAGCACTAGCAGCATGTTTGACATAGCAGATATGCTATCTAGACACGCTGCAACTGATAAACAAATAAACAGGACTTATTTATTTAAAATATTGTTATCAGTGAGATTTCTTGCTCGCCAAGGACTGCCAATTAGAAGTGCTATGGTGATGAAAATGACCCAATTTTACTCAGCTGTTGCTTCGTTGTGGGGAGGACTACTCCACAATTTGTGAGTACTTAACACTTTCGCAGCCAGGTTAATTCAACCGGTTTGCGCAAAAGATACTAGATCGCACGTGGCTTTGCGTGGGAATTTCTCTAGTCTGGTAAACGGTACAGACCTGGTCAAAAGCTCAAAAGACTCGGCAAGTCTTGTAGATTGCACTCAAAAAAATTTTTGGTTAGGGGGTGAGGATTTTTTGTGAGTGACGTCATAAGTGGAGGGCTTTTAGGCCATTTTGGCCCACTTCACCTGGCCATGGGCCCAAATCGCTGGCTGGTAGTGTTTCGCTGAATTTTTTATTGGAAACTAGGCTACAATCCGAGTCTTTTGATACTATGGATGACCTGTTGGGGTTTCGGGTTCAAAGGTTGTGATCTGAAGTAATAAAAATATTTGACTAATTAGTTAATTAGACATTTAATTAATTTGTTTATTTTAGATCATAACTTTTGAACCAGAAACGCTAAAAAGTTGATCTAAAGCTCAAAAGACTCGAGCCTAGTTTCCAATGAAAACTTCAGCGAAATACTTTGGCGTAGTGGTTGGGCCCTGGCCAGGAAACATGAGCCAAAATGGCCCCAAAACTACTTCACTTATGATGTCACTCACAAAAAATCTGCAACCCCCATCCAAAAAATATTTTTTGAGTGCAGACTTGAAGACTGGCTGATCCATTTGAGGGTTTGAACAGCTCTCTAGCGCAATCGGTGGAGGAGCTATGGCGTTGGTAAGGCAACTGACAACTGCTGGTTTTAGACCGATTTCAAGGTACGAATATATCGTACGTGGCTCTCAAAGTGTTAAAGAGACAACGACTGAAGTGTACATTGCATGATGTACAAAAGGAGTTGCACCGCATTATGTCTCAGAATATTTTGCCGAACATTGCTCAGAAAATACAAAAGGCTAAATACTTCATGGTCATGATTGATGAGATCAACGATTGCTTGAACAAGGAATACGTTTGCCACTGTTTCGGTGGTAAATCAGAATTTGATTGCGCATGAAGAATTCATAGGATTGTATCTCACAGAAAACGTCTTTACAGCATCTTTGGTTGCCATTATTGAAGATGTTCTCAAGAGTATGAACATCAAGCTTGAGCTGTGCCGTGGCCAATGTTATGAAAGTGCCAGCACAATGTCTGGAGCAAAAAATGGTGTTGCTAAACTTTTTGCCACCAAGGAGTCACAAGTACGAGAAGAAACTTCACAACACAAAAGTTACATGTCTGTGAGACAGGCCTATGAAAATAACACAAAATGCTACTTTATCAAAATGGATACATGTTTTCTGAGAACACTGTGATTTGTTGCTAGAAGTGTAACACTTTAAGTGATGCTTTACCGTACAATCTTTATGTTTTTACAGCTGCAGGATCTCTTGCGACAGGATATACAATGAGCATGTGGTCCACTACTAGCATTGAAAGTGTTGCTGAAGCCATCCCAAGCTCTGTGAAGTGGATGCAACTGTACATCCATAAAGTGTGTTTGTTCTGTAGTGAACTGTTAGCAAACACATTAACAAGTAAATTTTATTAAATTATTGATGCTAAGGGTTCAAAATTGTACAGTTTCCTACACTTTTGTCATATTTTACACAAATCTTTTTTGTTAAGGTAAATGTCTAAGTTTTTTTTACATGTTTTTGTTTGTAAATGTTTTAGTTTTTTAACCCTTTTTTTGTTATTGCGTATGTTTTTTGTATTTGTCCATTGACTGGCTTGCATGTTTTATTTAGCTGAAAAATGTATTAAAAAAGGTTGTATCAGTTTTTACCTATATTGTCCAGAAGGATGTAGCTGATGGAACACAGTTGAAAAAATATATATAAATATATGGTGCTTGTGAAAACAAAATTTGTACTTTCCCTTGGTTAAAAGAATATTGAAGCAATGGCAATATGCAGGTAGCTGGTGTTCATGTAGACTTATCAATGTATGTAGGATCGTGAAGAGTCAAGAGACATAGTACGCAGAGCTGAACAATCTGGTTACAAAGCAATTTTTCTAACTGTGGACACTCAAGCACCTGGCATAAGATACCGCAACCAAAGAAATAGCTTTGCATTTCCCAGCTATGTGAGGTCAGAAGTTGCGCAGCTGCTAATCTACAGCTATTAAACTTACGTGACGCTGCTCATTGTCTGTTTTTGAAAAAAACTTGTGGATTTCTTACCACGTAATTGCTACTGCAATAATATTAATCAGTAAGTTGAGTGCGTGTATTGTTTTGATTGACGTGGAATTATCTGGCCCAACTTGTTGCACAGTTTCAATGTCGTGTCCATGCCAATGAGCTGCTTTTTGTTAATAAACCACTTTTAAAATTCGCCCGAATCGCAGGAATACTTCTTTGAAGCGCACTAAATGTATAATTGTTTGTTGTGAAATTTTCATGTTAAAATACGAAGAACTAGAAAACCCTTCATGCGTATTTTTAAATGAAGGTTCAGGGATCGGTTCTCTGGCTCTAAGTTCCGCTCGGTGGCGGTTGGGTGGAAGCAGATGTTACCCGGAAAATGCTTCACTGTAGACACATTTGAGTAGGGTCTTGGCAAATGCTGTATCTCACAGGCGCGCAGCAAGTACTAGTGAAAAGTAAACCTTCCGTGTCGTTCCGTTTGCTTTTGTGTTGGACTGAACTGCATTTGTTACAACATAGCTCCGGTAAAAGCGTATGATGTCTTGATTGGCAAATACCAGACGTGTTTACAATTATTGCAGCTTGGCAAACTTTCATCTGGAAGGAGATGGAAAACATGGTCTTTCTCATCACGCACATATGCGCCTTGATACAACACTTCAATGGCGTGACATTGCTTGGCTGAGGAGCATAACAAAATTGCCCTTGGTCCTTAAAGGGATCGTCACTGGTAAGAAAATAGTTTGTTTTAAATATCATATGTAAACTGTTGACACAGAACGAATTTTATTTAGGTCGGTACCAGTGGTTTGTTACATAAGTTTTGCGTTTGACGAAAGAAGTTGTGTCAAGGTCCTTTAGAACTGAAGAGCGTTGATGTTTTGAGGGAAGTTATAAGTCGTGTATGCACGATCTCGAATTTCCAGAAATTAACTTTGTTTTCCTTTCCAAAGTTCATCAGTGTATCGTGCATGAAATTGCTTTCATTGATTTAACATTTTCATCTGACTAATGGTTTGGATTCGATTTCGGTGAACACTGCAAATGCTCGTGCGTTTCGGTGTGCATGCTTTTGTTTTGAATGAACGTATTGGTTTCTGTTTCCTTGAACTTTGTGTTCAGCCGAAATGGCGAGGAAAGCAGTTGAACATGGTGTTGATGGAATCGTGGTATCAAACCATGGAGCTCGGCAGCTGGATGGTGTTCCAGCGACGGTGCGTTGTTGCGCTTTTAGTTGTCCTCGACGTCCTGTGTTCATTTTTATTTTCTTATTTTGTACTTTTCTAAGATCGGTATTACTTCGATCGGTATCACGTGTTTTTTTCTGCGGCATAAAGAAACAGGCATTTTTGTAGCCAGCGTTTGACCTCTTCCAACTCTAATCGGCGCGAATTATCAGGTTTTGGTGAAACTGCACGAGTAGATGCGTTAAATATATGTAGCGAAAATGCTGCCATAACCCCTTGGATCCTGTAGGTGCTCAAAACATAACACAAGTCGACATTTTTGGTCATAGCTTACGAACCGCAGGAGTTAGATCAAAATCGTAAACATTGTTGGAATGGGTACAGCAGAGCGCATATTTTATGATGTAATTTTTGCGTGCGCATGACCTCACGGTGAGCTACCACAGGGGAAAACCCGATTTTGGTAGTTGTAAGAATGTGGTGACCTTCTTTCGAAGAGCTGTGCAGAATGCTCGCAGGAAAGACTGATTGTCAGCAAGAAATGTCACACATGCGGTCGTATAGTTGCAGAATGAATTTTGGCCTCATCCTTAGTTTTTTTCGTCTAGGGGATTCAAACGTCCAAAACGTGGGGGTGTTTTTTTCCTTTAAGCTCCACTAATGTCGTTCCACAAGTAACAACCATCAGAAAATTGCAGACAAGGTTCATACATGTATCTTATGCCTTCCTAACAAACTTGTTCTTTACAGAAAAAGGTTATTACAGTTTTCCGGCAAACTATTTTTATAAAAAAAACTGTTTTTGGGGACTATCAATGTCAAGGTACAGCACGCGTACACATTAAACCACTGAAGATAGAAAAAAAGCTTTCTTCAGGTGAAATGTCGAGGATATGGTCAAGTTTTTATCCTCACTTTGATTTAGGGGTATTTTAACGGGCTGGCCTCTTTGTGGGTCCACCAATTTGGTAGTGATGGCAGCATTCACCCATAATTTACAAGAGACGTTGACACAAGTACTTTTCACCTTTTTGCTAAGTTTCAATGCTTTCACCTTGGCCAAATAGTTCTAACACTTTTCCAGCCATTTGTTTGGGTAACTTTCACTGTTTTGGGTATAACAAGCAAAAGTTTTTTTGCTGATGTGGTGTATGGGTTCTAATTGACACATGCAAAACGCTTAGCTTCACCTTCACTGTTTGCGCCCAAGGGGGGGAACTTTGAGGGTATACTGTCAAACAAAAACTACATTAGGTTGGGCAACCTGCAACAGAAGTAGGCTATAAGTCTATAGACTAGACCAGGGGTGCTCAAACTTTTTGGCTCGTGGGCCACATTTGTCTTTCAGAAATCCTTCGCGGGCCACAAGAATTAATAATCTCAATAAAAATTCTCTAAAAAATTATCTTAAATGATTGGAGTGTTAAATTTTCTTTCCAATGAAAATTGCTTCGCGGGCCACTCCAGAGGGCCTTGCGGGCCACGGTTTGAGCACCACTGGACTAAACCTACTTGCATAAGTGGTAGGCCTATCCTTTAGGGCCTAGGCTCATAGTTGCAGACGTCTTCGCCTAAGTTGGTGTGGTTAGACCACCAAGCCCACAAAAATTAAGCCACTAGGCCAGGCCAACACTTGATCTTAGCCTATTAAACTGGATCACATTAAGATAAATTCACAATGACAGAAAAAAGATAGCAAATTGTGAACGAACTACAAGATAACTGCTTTCAAGGTAGTGCAAAAAACAATAAATCTTCAAAGAAAAGCAATCCTTTTCAGGGAGCCATGCTGAAAGAGACTATGCTTACAGAATTGGAAGGCTGATTTTGACAAGTCTCAGCAGAATAGCAGTCAAAAATCACTGATTTCTTAAATAACTAAAACTCAGTTGGGTCTCGAAAGAACAAAAATCAGTTTCCCTTCTAATCAATCCAAGTAGTGAATATTTTTATAGTTCGACTACTTGCAAGGTATCCAAGCTGAAAACAGGTGAAAATGCATGCAAGTAAGCATGCTACCAAATGTTAGAAACTTTCTGAAAAGTGATATGAATTACCAAACCAAAAAAGGAAAACTGCATTTTTCTTAGAAGTTTCAATTACAACCGGGTGCAATTTTTAGTAAAAAATGCATTGAAACACCCGTTGCAAACGATTGGTGAGTTACGACTGAAACGATGATTTCTGCCATTACAGTGATATTCTGGGATTTAAAGGTAATAACCAAAAAGTAAGATTGCTTTAAGCGAAAATCAAAGCTTTGACTCACTATTAGCTTTTCCAGCTTCAGGTTTTATCTGAAAACTTGTATACGCTTCTGTCTGCAAGGTACCAGAAGTATTTTTTATGCTTGCACGTAATGTACGGGCTATTGCTAACTGCTTACAGATCGATGCTCTGCCGGAGGTTGTTAAAGCTGTGGACGGTCGGTGCGAAGTCTACCTTGATGGAGGGGTCATGTGTGGAACGGACGTGTTGAAAGCAATCGCTCTCGGAGCAAAAGCCGTTTTTGTCGGGAGGCCAGTTTTGTGGGGACTGACTGTCAACGTAAGTTTCTGTAAATCTGCCGGGTTTGCAGAGTAAAAGCTTCGAAATGAAGTCTGGAAAGGTCTTGGCATCGGTTAACGAAACGATTCAAATGGAGCGTTTGGAGCGAAATTTTGTTATATCTTCGTGTTTCACAAAAAAGCAACCAAAATCTTACTCCACCAAACATTGACCGTGATGTGCACAGTGGCGATTCTAGAATTTAAAAAGTGCGGGGGGCCATTGCGGGGCCAAGGAAAAAGTAGGGGGCCAGCATAAATGTCTATCTTGCATGGTGATTTTTCGTTGTTTTGAAGATTAAGTTGCTGTGATTAACCCTATCAAACCCAACGTTGGCTTGTGAATATTGTTAAAGATATACCAGCGTTTTTATTCAGCAGAGGCACGTAAAGGCCAGGGTAGATGCAATCACACACGTGTAATGCTTTGTGGAATATTCTGTGCTAATTTTTGTAAAGCAATAAACATAGCAATTGCGCGTACAACGGGAGTTTTGCAGTAGAAAAAGTATTTGGTGTTTGGCAAAGTAGCCTTATTTGATTTTTTCTGAACAGCAGAACGTTGAATGAGTAGAAGAAAACAAAAACAATGCGGTATCGGTGCCTCGTTTAGTGAAAGTGTAAAATTCTTCAACGAAAATAACTTCACACAGGCGACAGATCTTTTAGTGAGTAGGGAAAATTACTGATTTGCGATTGGAGTACTAGGGAATGTCACAAATTACAAAAATGTCTGGCAATATACCTTTGCAACACAAAGTAGTGATTTCAGGAAAATGTTTGCAAGACAAATATCAAAAGTACAACTTCATCGGCGAAGATTGCAATGGAAAGTGCGCAAAAACTTGAAAGTTGGTGCACAACGTTAAAAGCACGACAACTTCAACATTTGAATGTAAATTTGTTCTGCGCATTGGATTCATTGTAAAGGTTACTGCTGGATGCTCAGTGATGATTTGGTACATTATAATTAACATAACGAGATGTTTCGGTACCAAAAATAACCGCAACAATTCAGCAGGTTTGCTTACAAGCAGTGTAACCCTTGGAATACAAAGAAGCTTTGCTTTCTATGCGCGTTAATGCTAAGCCGTAAAAAATCGCATTTTCAACTTCGTCGGTTTTGAAGAGTGTTTTCCAATGTGCTTAGGTATGTAACAGCTTCGTTGCAAGTATGAGGGTAGCCCAGCAAGACCGTTGAATTGTAACATTGTATCAAAAACATTTAGATTTGGGCAAAACACGTGGCGCAACAACTGATTGTGTTACTCGAAGAGAACAGTGGATGCCTGTAATCGCATAGATTATGTTGCTCACGATTGACATCGCTTAGTGGACAAACTGGCGATTTTTATTCAACGTTGCTGTGCATTTTTTTTGTTCAGCGAAAAGTTTGGTTTTTCACAGGTGCAAAATTTTTGTTGCTGGGCTTGTAAACGTTGTAAACATCTAAGAATATGCAAATGGTAATGAAAACGGACAATACTATAAGAGTAATAACAATGTCATTCACTGTTCTCCAAGACGATATTTTTTTTATAAGACTAAAGTCGTCAGATTAGAAAAAAGGGAATTGTCTAGTTGCTTTAAGTTTATTTAGCACAATCCGAAGCACGAAGCTCAAAGTGAAGACCCGTGCGACCACGCTTACAAAAGTAACGTTTCCCCAAATTAATTGTAATGTTAAAGAAATGCAGTGATGCCTGTTAGAAAACGAACGTGGGATGCAGCCGAAAAGCTACATTTCATTGCAAGGTAAGTTGCAAGAATTTTTTCGTGCTGGTTTGAACGAAATTAGATGCGACAACGTAGATTCCAAAGAACATTTCTATCTACAGTATCATGTTACAGCAACAGACATGAAAGCACTTGGCAAAAAAAAACAAACGACACTTGAAGCAGTGGCGTACCTTGGGTTTCCCGCGCCAGGGGACAAACTCAGTTTAGGCGCTCCCACCCAGCCCGTTCGTGGCAGCTTAAATTAAAAGAAATACTGCAATCTGATGCTTTACTTGCAATTATCTAATTCCAAGGACAACATTTTCTTGTTTTTGCTGCTGAAAATTGATCGATTATTTTATCAAAAAGCTGATATGATTTAAATGTGCCACATATTTTAACCTAGAAAATATCTAACGCCAGTGACTCTCTGTGAGAACTTTTCCTAGCAATTTTGTGATCTGAATTTCGATGATCATGTCTGTGGAGATGATCAGTTTACAGGTGGAGTTACATAAAACATAGGTAGCAGCGGTAGGGCAGGGGGTCAGTAAAAGTATTTAAGTGAAATTCAAACTTATAAAAAACAAAACATTCTTCACCAATATATTTGTTTCTGTTCAGCAAAATTGTTGACCTCAAAAATAATGACAGAGAGTGTAGAAAACCATTCTGAGTGTTGTGGGTGCGTGGATAGCTGCAATAAATTTGTTTCAACTAGATCTTGTTAACCATGAAATTCCCTATGATACTGTGATGAAAAGCTAGCTCCGCCACCGTTGCCTCCCTTTTGAAAGAACAGAGGAAGCAATGCCCCCCACTCTCCGCGCGTCCCTGAGAGTAACTGAAAAGTAGCGTACACAATTATAGGCTCACTTATATACTCAACGCTGTTGTCCATTTGCAATTATAAGTTTGCAAAAGTAGTCAGGATTTATTTAAACATCCTACAAATAAAAGTCATCAAAATTACCTTCAGAACCACATCAAATCCATTTCAACATGAAGTTTGTCAAACATTAAAAGTCAAATGATTTCCTAAACATCAGATCTGATGTCGTAACAAGAACAACATACTCTTAAGGTTTATCGCTGCGCTAAAAGCATGCACAGTTGCATGCCCTGTCAATGCTGGATTCCCGTCCATTGTGACGCAACTATAGAATGAGAACGAAGTGGAGAAGTTCGCAACTATCTGAAATAATTGTGACGCAACCGTGAGCTAAACCACATGTGGGCACTGGTTGCTGGAAACACAAGCAACGATTTAAAACGTCACTAAGGTTCATAATTTTTGTTCCTTGCGAACCTTGGTGACTTTGAGATTTTGCAACTGGGTATCAGCGACTGGCATTCGACATTTTCTAAATCGTATTTGCTAGTAACACTTGACATTTCGTAATTGTTACGTGACATTCCAACCCCAAGTCATGCCCTGAAAATGCTGCGCCCGGGGACAGATGTCTCCCCTTCCCCCCTGGCTACGCCACTGTCTTCAGGACAGAATCATAAGTGTGCTTCAAGTTATGCATACAGCTAAATATACTAAAGTCGAACCAAGCTACAAAAACTATCATATTGACATATACTTCAAAAAAAACAACTGTAGTTGCACATGCAGCGAAATGTTGAACCCAGTGACATATTTTTACAAGCATTCAATTCAGTCATACGCAACTTTACCGGTAGCAGTACCCAATGCTTCAAAGTCCCAACTGCTTTAAGTTTGTCGCTGATGCTGATTTCTTACCGAATTAACGTGGAATCTATCGATCAGGTCAAAAGCAACCTGAGCTGAATCTTTCCTAATGCTGCTAGATTACTGCAAACAAATCATCCAAAATCAGCGCAAAACTGTGAGAAGAGCAGTTACTATCAACGTGTGCTGACGGAAGAGCTCTTGCGAACTTTTTTCTTTGGCCACCACTCGCGCCAAAGTAGCGAATGGCGGTAGCGGTAAAATGGTGATAGCTCGCTACCGCATCCGTTATTTCTTTCAAAAAAGAGTGGCGCTCCCGCTGACGTTACTGGAAAATTAGCTCGCTACTGCCCAGCTCTGGACAAGAGACAATCTGCTGGCAGTATATAATCCAGTTCCATTGCACACTGAAATGTTCGAATGATCAATCTTCCTATTTCTGCGTCTGTTTCTTAGTTTCGAAATGAAAATTTCAACCACGACCGTGGTCTGACTAAGTTTTCCGCAGGATTGGAGCAACCACTGGCATGTGTCGTCATAAACAACTCTAGTTGCGCTACCGTCAAAAACAACAACTCAGCTGAACATGCTTTTGGGAAATATTGAATGCAGGCTAGAGGGCTTGTAAATTATTATCGTTTAAAATATTGCTGGCCGAAAGTTATCTTCTGTATATATCAACCTAAGAAAAAAACTGGGGGGCCAAGCAAGGGGCCAACCAAAAATCTGGGGGGCCATGGCCCACCCAGGCCCCCTTAGAATAGCCACTGGATGTGCATTTCGTCTTGGGGCGCCGCGCTATTGTTGACTGCCACCTGCGACGAATTCGTACTTTTCATGTAATTTTGGTCTCAGTCTGCTCATGTAATGCGTGCTTACTTAACGATTGCCGCTGATGCAGCTGGCTGTTTGCGCAGGGTGAAGAAGGAGCAAAGTCCGTCTTGGCAATTTTACGTGATGAGTTCAAAAACGCCATGCAACTCATGGGTGAGCACTATGACGCACGAAACTATATCACGTGGTTTGTACTTATTACTGCAAAGATACACAGCGCTTTCTTTTAAGCCAGGGGTAGCCAAACTTTTTGACCCGAGGGCCGAATTCGCGGCTGCCTGGCCAATGGAGGGCCGCATACAGTGCGATTTACGTAATCTAGGCAAAAATGGGTTGTTGAAATGTGAAATGTATTGTAGCACAATGATAACAATAAAGTCACACCACTGCGGCCCGCGTGCCGTAGTTTGGCCACCTCTGTTTTAAGTGGTTGTGCTTTTTTCCTTGGTCACATGTAACTTGCCAGGTTATGCTGTTCATTCGCGTTAAAAACATACGAGCGCTTTGGTAAACTCTTAGCCCAATTGAAAATCTGGATTGTCTATAGTCGAATCTTTAGGCCTGACATTTACTGCGATTGAAAACAACATACGAGTCTGAGCACCGATCTCGAATCTTTTTTAATGAAATCTGTTTCTTTTGATTTACTTTTTGTATGTATGGACGTCGACATTAACTGCTTGTGACCAGGACTGTTTTCAATCGCGTCTTTGCATAACCGCAATTGTCGCTCGTGTGTGAGCATTCCAGAAAACTTTCGGTGTTCCGCTAACGCTTGGATAAGCGAGACACTTCGCGAAAGTTTAGCTCTTTTGAAAAACTGCGCGATTTTTTTAATGTTTGATTTGCTCAATTCACAACCAACGAAGTCTCTTCACATTTTAAGTAATACATTTGACGCCGTTACTTTCTATTGACGTCTTGTTCTTTTGCTCGACCCACTGTGAAAATAAGCTTGCTGGGATTTTGCTGAGGCTCGGTTTTGGTCACAAGAACTCCCTTGCTGATTGTAGAAGCGATTTTGCTCAATCTCTTAGTTTTGAAACTGAAGCCGCTGCATGACTTGGCTTGCAATCGATATTAGTTGGTTTTTGTTGCTATCATTTGCTTTTTAGCTTTTAACTCCAAGAGAAACAGTCGGATAAATGTTTTGCGGCAGTAGGCACTGAAGCAAATCTATGGCAAAGAATTCACAACATATTTTCACATCCACTGCGAAAGTTGTTATAGCAACCAAGTTTAGTTTACATCAACACCAACTAGAGGTTATGCAGCAATTTCAGTTAGCAAAATGAACCGATGTTTGATTGAATTATGCAGAGGCAAGACGCACTAATTTATTCATTTGGTTTTTACACCCTATTCACCAAAACCCGAGCAGTTCTTAGTTGCTTTCCAAGAAATACACAGCAAGAAACACTCGTGTTGTACACTCGGTGCAGTGGTGCATTAACTTTTTACCAGTGCTCGGAGGCAGCCATTGCGTCATGGTACGACACCAACATCTTCGCCTGTTAGGTTCTTTCTAAAAAGTTCTTATATATTTTTGATTGTTGGACCCCTCATTTGTGTGAAATGCACCACCAGTCAAAAAAATGCAACTTTGCCCAGCTACCAGTTGGCGATGACTAAACTGCAGTTGATGTGAACAACCTCAATCCGAGAACGTTTAGTATGGAGAAATGTAGAACATGGAGAAACATTCCTATTGGTAGACTAAAGCAAATATTTTAAGTGCACTGGCTTTGTTTGTATGTTTTTTGCGATTTCTTTTCTCCAACCCGTTTCCTGTATTCTGCAGGTTGCAGGTCAGTCGAGGAGCTGCAGAAAGGCGTGAATCTGGTTGTTCCTCAGTCGTTCTACAAGTCGAACCTCTGAAACGTCGTGGTCAAACTTCGTTCAGTTCCGGTGCAGTGTTAACTTTTACGCTTGAAACGGATGCATTTGTAAACGTTTTCTTAATTCATAATTTTTGTTTGCTTTGCGCGTTTTCTACTTTGCGAACAGCTGTCTGAGGAAGAATCAAAGGTCATACGCATTTGGATTAGCAGCGTGTGCCTTCCTATCATAAATCATGTAGTCGCATTGCCCTATTCAGATATTTCCTGTTTAAAACGTCGCTAGGTCATACGCAACAGTTCCCTTGTGTTGCTCAGGACATGTGAGCAAAGTTTCCCAGACAAGAGTTTCGCCTGTTAGGACTACGTTGGAATGTTCTGTAACTTCCCGCATTAATGCATCAATCAAACACCGGGTGGCTTATTTCACCAGAATAGATGAAACTATTTAAATGGTGATGAAGGGCCTGGTGGTGGGAAACCGCATAACCATATAACCAGCAAATATGTGCAAAGTTTATTTGGGACCCTACCTTGATGCACTTGGTAAGCTTGTTAGCTCGCTTCTACGTGCTAAGCCGTGAACGTGCGACTATTACTCCTTATGAAGGGCGGTAACCATTTTAAGGTAAAAATTGCTTTTAGCGATCGCTTTTATCCTGATTGAATGCCGTCGTTTCGCTTAATTTTTTCGCTATTCTCAGTGTTTCGCAATATTTTTCCAAACGCTAAGTCACAAAGCGGGACTGTGCAAGTGCTATCGTTGCTTGGGGCTCATCAGTTGCTTGTCGTCGTGCAGTGCCATGTTTGTTAAAGACGCAAATTACATCCTCAAGCAAACGTGCAATGGCACTTACCTACTTTACACTGCGCTGTTATCGGATTGACGCGTGAGCAATTCGTCGCCCTTGGCTTACCTTCGTGAACGCACTGGCGAACTGGGGCGTTTTTACACTGCAAGGAATTCGAAGATTTGCGTCGTGCGATTAGCCTATGGTATTGCGAAAGCTGGGGAATAGGTTAAAATGAAAAGGTGAAAGCTGATTCTACTACAGAAACGTGCTTTTCGTAGGTGTAGTTGGAATCGCCGAGACGTGATTTTATTTAGCGTAGTCTGATAAATAACAGCCAGCAGAGAAGATCGTTGAGAACTGCTGGGCGATTAGGTCATGAAAACCGCGTCGCATCGTAATTGCACTCTTCAAGTGCCTTTAATAGAATTTGAACAGCTTCTACAGGGCAGGAAATGGGAGTTTGCTTTTACACTGCAGAGCCACTGTTGATTTCAGTCAAGATCATTAGCCAGTCTATTCTCTGCAGTACAATACAACAGAGTGTCAAATATGAAGATTCACAGCACTTTGTAAGTCGTAATACGTGAACACTACAATTCACCAAATTGCAATTATAACCTATTTCACAAACATGACACATTTTATGCTACTCCATGTGTTCCATTATGAACTGAGGAAATCACAGCCACATTATTACATATTTTGCACAGAGGTTAAATCATTCTACTATACCAATATGTAATGAAAACCTATTTTAATCAATACTGGGGCAATAGTCCTTCAGTCCAATATCTGATGTCTTGTGACCTACCGAATAATTTTTCAGTTTGCTCAACCGATTCAATTTTGCTGATTGTTTCCCTAACTAGGTGAAGTTAGCCTACAGGCAAAACTATTAAATAAATTAATCCGTCATTTTTTCTACAGATTAGCGTGAGTAGGCTAATCTGTTCCACGGTAGTGGCTTTAGCAACAGACAAATACAGAAAAGGTTGCACAAGACTTACTACACACCACCCTACCTCTTTCGCTCGAATCCCTTATTATCGAATTGCCAATCTACCTCTACAAGTTGGATTCGCTGAATTGCATATGGTTGAAACAATGCGCGCTCAGGTAGCTCGGTGAGACTCTCACGGTCGTGCTTGAGTGATTTGTGGGATTCCCAATCCAACGCGAATCCGATAACAGTGCAGTGTAAAGTGGGTAACTTATACCAGGGGCGTAACGAGGGGGGCACAATTCCCCGGGCGCCGAATCACTATGGGGGGTGCTAAACAACTGCGAGAGGCGCCGAAAAGTCCGAACAATATCACAAGCACTTTCTTCAATACAGTACATTTGCTTCAGAAAGACTTCAGGCTGGAACATGGGGGCGCCAAACTTTCTTCTTGCCCCGGGCGCCATCTAACCTCGTTACGCCATTGACTGATACACTTGCTGCTTTCAAAAAAACTTCCAGGTTTTATTCTTGCGCTATTTTCAGTAAGTTGGTGTGTTTAAAATGAAAATGGCTGGTGTTCTTGTGCAATTGTGATGAGTGCGTGAAATTTCGCAGCCCCAGCTTGTCATCTTGAATTTGTTCCTGTCAAGGTGTTGCATCAGAAGATCTAGCGTATATGTGAAAAAACTATTAAGCTTGATTTTTCCCATAAAGGTAGCTGGTCAATCTAACGTCGAGTGCCAACGGTGGAAAGATTTTTGAATGAAAACATTATTGCATCGGTTGTTTTTTTCTTTTCTTTGGAACCTTTGGCATAGAAACTTTGGATTTTACGCTGCGACAATGTCATTTGTTGTTTTTATTGTATTATTTACTGCAATAACACCCGGCTGCGAAACAATAAAAACAAGCGCTCCCTGTTAATACTTGAAAGCATCGCAAGCTTGTAGCTGGGAGACTGAAACAACCCTTAGGTGATCTGGTCGATAGCCAATTTGTTGTTTGGAAATAACCTAGGCCTCCTCTCTGTGACGGCCGATTTGGGGTTTCCGTCTGAAAAAAATGATGTAATTGTATGTTTACATTCAAATCTGATTGCACATTGTGCGAAACACGCACCGAAGAATATGTATGGTAGATCATTTCGGCAAATCCGTCAGTCACGATTTTCACTGGTCGAGACCGAGCGGCGGATTGCTTTCTCACCAGCTAATAGCCTACCTGTGCTGCACTGCTGCTATTAAATAAATGTACCGCCTAAAACAACAGGAGTGACCCAGGGGCGTGCCGAAGGGGGCACAATGCACGGGGCGCCGAATCACTGGAGGACGCTTAAAAGTCCCAGCAGTGTCCCGGTACTTGTACCGTATCGCAAAAAGTACTTGCGACATTGTTGGGCCTTTTCGGCGTCCCCCAGTGATTCGGCGCCTCGTGCATTGTGCCCACTTCGGCACGCCCCTGGGCGATCCTGTTGTTTTAGGCCACTAACCGACAAGCGTATCTTCATATTAGGTTTGGATTTGAACTTGATATGCTTCTGCAATGTATCAGTTATAAAATATCATTTAACACCAAAAGCACGTTCTCGGTCGTTTTGCTACTCAAGTCGACGTTGAGATCACGATCAGACGTATATACCTGTTATAGGACAGGTTTGTTACTCAGCCACTTTTTTAAACTGGAAACCGCCCAAGAGTTCAACCAAATCATGAACCAGCGTTTGCGCTCTATCCATACTGTTTACCGATTTTAATACGAGTCGCCTCTCGGATTGTTGACATTCGCCTGACTGCAATTGTGTCAGTTACGAGGACTATGATCTGTCCAAGTCTGCCGTCTGTTCTAGTTAAAAAATTAAACTTGTGTCGGTTGAATAGCTACGCACGCTAGTCTTTGCGGGTGCTGAAGGTATTTTGATGTAAACATTATGTGTCTTTGGGAAAGCATTGAAACTACGCGCATTCGTAAGTTTTGTGAAAACGTGATCAATTGCAGCAATTTTATTTGCTGGACAGAGACAATATTGAAACTGTGCTTTACTGTTTGAAGTGCCATAAAGCTCTTGTTGTCATCAGCAAGAGTCTCTTGCGAGCAGAACGGGAGAGATGCTGTGCGAACCGGCAAACGTGTTGTTGTTAGAAATGTTTGCATGATATGATGCGATAATACGTGCAACATAGGCTTTGAAATATTTGAAAGAAAGTACTTACCTGATGACTTAACGCAGGGTTCGGCAAACACCGGGCCGCGGCCTGGTGCTGGTCCGTGAATCTGTTAATGGGCCAATGCCAGATTGCTTCAAAACTTCAAATTTTTTTTGTGAACTGCCCGTGTTTGCCTATGGAGAATCCTACAGTAGGCCTAGGGCTAGGCTTCACGATTCCAAGACTGTTTGCACCCTTGGGCTAGTGCAGAAATAGGAATTTGTTTTTCAACAATTAGTAAATTTGCATGCACCAAACATTTATTATTTCATTGTGAGCCGGTCCGCAAAATATTGCCAGGTTTACACCGATCCACATCGCGAAAAAGGTTGCCGACCCCTGGCTTTACGAACCGTCTGTTGAAGCACATCTATATGCAAACTGCGGCAGAAAGCAGTCCACTGTGTACACAGCCGTAGCAGAAGTGCTTGGAAGGCAACTGCTACCATAAACACAAGAAAACCGTGATTTGTTGTGCGAAAGTTTGTGAGATGACAAACAAGTTAACTTCTTGTAGTAGTTCTGGAAAGTTGGTAAAATTAAATGGATTAACCTTGCCTTGTCGTTCAAGCTTTTCACGGAAACAAACAGCAATCAACATGAATTTAGCAGTAACTTCGGCTTTCAAAGTAAATTATTAGTTGGTCGATTGAAATGGTGTGTTTTGTGAAAGAACATTTTCTTGTGCAAATATTTTATTCAGCTCAAATCATTTCAGTTGACGCCGTTACTTTTGAAATTTCAGTTGACGCCGTTACCTTAAAGTCTAACCCAATGATGTATTCCGCTACCTTACTTCGGCTATGTCCTAAACACTAGGTATCAGAGAGATTTGGACCTTCCTTGCTATCAGCTATGTCCAAGCTCATCATGCCATTTGTTTCACACTAGAAGTCAACAACTTTCTTTCCTTTTAATGTGCTTTACGTTCAGTTGATATTTTTTGTTCAAGATTTCGGAGAATGCGAGAAAAGTGAGCAATTGCTTATATCCTGACTTGTCCATTCTTATTTTAATTTTTTTAATTTATTTGTTTGTGAGCAGACACGAAGTCCATAGTATGAACACACACACTCTGCAGAACGCAGGTTGATAAAAACAGACAATACAGAATGTAGTACAAGACATTGAAGCCGGCGAAATCACAGGGT
>Ga0210059_1006696_pt1 | contig 18449 bp, 7 predicted proteins | sample Ectturendosymbi2_FD_188042 | JGI IMG/M metagenome (GOLD analysis project Ga0210059, IMG submission 188042) | Ecteinascidia turbinata endosymbiont from Florida, USA - Sample 2 (SPAdes) (version 2) | ecosystem: Host-associated > Tunicates > Ascidians > Unclassified | place: Key West, Florida... | reverse complement strand
TGGGACAAGATTGATCCCTCTCTTCATGACAGCTCCCAGCTCACATTTAAAAAACAGTACAGAGATGTACTTATCTCTGCCTATGATGACAGATAGTATGGTGCTGAAACATGAGTTCTTTATGTCATCTGTAACCATTTCATTTTACCTATAGCCCACTTCAATTTCAAATTGTACATTTCCCTTTAAACATATTCCCTCCTCCCATAGCTATCTTTATTCCATACTTTTAACCCTATTGTACATACTCCCATTATTAACACAACTAGGTTGTGTCTGCTTACCTAGGTTTTGATTGTTTTGTTTGTGTATTTATTATTTGGTTTTCGTGTTTTGTTGTTTGTTTGTGTATTTTTGTGAGTTGGTTTTCTCATTGCTGCTGGTTTTCTTTTGTTTTGCAGGAACAGCACGTCTTTCCCAGTATTCCCACGTATCACTTTTGGTGAACAAAGAAATTCGAAGGCAACACCTCTACAGATTTGATCCCAAGAGTACCAAATCAACCATCATCCAAATGCAAAAAACACTGCAAACAATTTGTAGAGCTTGCTAGATGCGAAAGGGTTATGACAACCCAGGCAGAGTTTCATTTCAGCTGGCTTTATACTTTCTCTGCCATGCCCAGGTCCTTGCGGATCTGAGCAACCCATCCACCGAGAGAGACCATTTGCGACCCAGAACCCCCTACGCAACTGTGTTGATCATCTAGCAGCTCCTTCCCACATATATGCACCACCACGAGTTGAAACTGGATAGCAATAAAGCTAATATTACTGCTGAAGGGCGTCGACTCGATAACCTTCCGGTTCCTTCAATGCCCTGGCGTCCTTGCACTGATTTGTGTTTTTTCCAGCTGAATATTTATTATCGTGAAATAAAATCAACTCAACTCTGCTTCAGTCCTGTTCCAGTCCTAATCCGTGCTCATCTCTGTTGCGTGGCCCTTGCTCTCACGGTCATCGCTAAACTAATGTGATGGATAATGGATAAATTGCAGATACTTGCTCAAAGACAGGACAAATCTTTTAGAAGAGTCAGAATAAATCTTGATTTGATACATTTGGTTGATAAAGCTTCAAATCTTGACTAAAAATTATCGTCTTGAAATTCCTTATTTCTTCGTATAACGCGAGTAAAATGAGCATGTGTATCATATGATTTTGCTAAATTTAGAACGTATCATAAAAAATTTGAAGGAAACCCAGAAACGTTGGTGATATGGTTGGTTGAATGTGTATTCATGCATTTCCAAGCGAAGCTTTGTCTATTTGAGAGAACCGCAATGCGTTTGCGCTGCGGTGTGGCAGCCAGTAGGCCTAGTAAGAAGAGTGTTTGCTATTTGAAATAGCCTAGTTTGATCATGAAATTAAGTCTGTCAGATACAGGAGAGAACTGGAAGTAGCAATGATACAAGCTGAAATCATGAAGAAGATTTAAATCATTCCAGGATTGCTAAACCATGTCCCTTCGTCTCATGCCGTTGCATTTTGAAAAACAACTATATATTTTTCAACAACCAGCTTTCAAAATATCCCATTTATGTGTATTCAAATTTGCTATCAAATGTTTCTTGTACAGTACATCATATCGAAGATAATTTTTTAGTACACTAGTGTACTGCATGTACAATTGGACAAAGTGCAATATAAAAACAGGAGGAAAGGCAATTTGAATCAGTTACATATGATACATAATTATACAAAAATATCCATTTTGGGTTAATTAACATTATGAAAAATGAGAACTTTAAAAGTGAATCATACACATATATGTGAGAGATCAGAGTGGTAATGTACTGTAGGTTACAAAGTTGAAAGCTATATATGCATTTATGTTTCATCCATGACATATCAGAGGTGCATGAAAAGCAATTAGATTATCAAGAATTAATGTATTAGCAGGGAACACAGCAAACTTGAAAGAAGATAGATAATAGACATGCATAGTGATGGTTGATAATCATATCAGCTAGTCAGAGGTTTCAGATATTGCAACAGGTTATAAAGGCTAACGTAAATAATCTAATAAGGTGAAAGGTAGATCATGAAAAACAGAATGGCTCATTGATTGTATCTTTTTTCATTTTTGAATTATGTTTCTAGATTTATGAATAGAACATGTCAGAACTGGATTAAGTGGAAATGTGTTTTCTCATAGCTGTTCCAAAGCCCTTGACCAAAAATAACCAACCTTATTGTCAGCAATATTAACTTTTGAACTTGTGTTCTGAGATTTGAAAAATGTGGGTTTGAACTGTGCTTTCATTTCTTATAAGCTGCTCTCTCATAAGCTCATATAGTCATATTGATTTGTGTTGCAGTGATAATCAAATGTGTATCCATCTAATTTTGCATATGAGGATATGATCCATGAAGTTCTTCTCATTCAATGTGTAGAATAACTACGTGTGCCATCAATCCTCTAGCCATGTGTCATGTAGATGGCATTCCTAAATTCATGTTTATTTGGAGCATACCTGTACTTAATTCCTATGATTGGCACTGCTAAGAGCCAACATGATGCTGTTTTCTCTATTGATATGTTTGCGTCTTTTTATGTCTCTGTAGGTTAGTTTCACAAATCATTCATCACAGAATGTTGTTTCCTTGAGTTATCTTATTTTGCTTCTTATTTTTATGGTATGTTGACAATCCATGGTGTTGCAGTCAAGTTTTTGGTTGCAGGTTTAGTTTGTTAGTTTTGCAATGATCAGGGTAAATTCACATGTTCACCTGTTTACAATTTCTTGAGGATTTGATAGACCTGGCCCACTGTGCCTGAGGGGAAAGCTAAGTAACAGTTTTCTTCCATCCTTGCTTGTTGGAGTCCTACAAGAGCAGAAATGAATTCATTTTCGATGTTACGTATTTTTGTCATTGATATAACTCACTTGAATGACTAAAATGTTCTTTAGAAAAAGTTTTTTCTGTGGCATATTCTTTTCATTAAGGCTGAATATGTTAATTTAGGATCATCTGCTGCATAAGTAGAGATTAGCTCGAGGTTTTGCACCAAAACATCAACTTTGTTTTTGATGAACTTACCTTTGAATGATTTTGTCCCAATTACTGCTCTAAGATGGTGTTCACCTTGGTCTGTGATTGTTATGCCTGTGTTTTTAAAAATGTCTTTTGCAGCTATTTGTAGATCCTTATTTTGTATAATTATTATGATTGTTGCAGATTTTTAGCAGTATGCAAAGTCTGGTCCCTTGGTCTATAAGTAATCCCACCATTTTTAACACCATGTAGTCTAACTGCATAACTATCATTAGCAAACCATACTTGTTTTACAGCATATAATTGAATTACTTTTTCCTTTATTGGTGTTTATGGGAAATATAATACATTGCTATTGCACCTTCCTATAACAAGATGCTGAAACTGGTTTTGGTAGTGTGGCTGGGGGTTGTCATATAAGTAGGTACATAAAGGAGCACATAACCCTTCTGATGTTTTCCAGGTTGAATTTAGTTTATTAAATACATTTTTAATATATACTAGTAGCAGCCATTCACTATTCTCAAATTAGAAACTTTCTGTGCACAATGTATGGTTGCCTCTATACCTGATTTGAACCCAACACATGTTTGTACTATATTTGCTCCATTGAGTGATGTCCTCTTTGAGCGATCTTGCGATTGCTTTTCCAGACAGAATTAACGTTTATTTGCATGACTGACAAAAGGACCTGGAGATTATCAGGTCAGCTGGCCGTGCTCAGTCATTATGTTTGCTCAGCTGTTACCATTTCTGAAGGACTAGTGGAAGAAAAACCTATAGCATGTAAATTGCTATTAGTTCTCATTTGTACTGCGCTTATAAAGTTATATAAAATGAAATACTATAGAAATCAGTGCTTTTCCTGTAGGAATGAGCATGTAAGTTTTTGTCCATTGAAAAAATTTTCTCATATGCATTGTTAACACCTTCAGCGGCAGTGTACAAAATATTCACACTTTGAGCCACTATTTTTGTGTAATTTGCACCATCATAACTTGCCAGCCAGTTGAGCTAGAGAGCTGTTCAAACCCTCTAAAGATGCAGGAAGTCTTCTAATTTAGATTGTAACAAATTGGAAAGTCTCATATTTGGGTTTATTTGTGGGTGATGTTGTAATGGGGGTAGGTTTATGCATATTTGGCTGAGGTCACTAAACCCTGGGCGCCAACACCAAGAGCCAATTTTATGACTCAAGTTTTTATTGTAAACTAGGTTTTGATACAAGTCTTTAGAACCTTTTGATTAGCTTTCTAGCATTTCTAGTTTAAAAGCTATGGCCAAAAAACAATATTTCGGTACAGTTTTTTTGGTATGGTCCAATCATTTGAAATATATATTTTATTTGAATAAAGAGTATGCAGCTATGCTGACAGTGTAAACTGTCTAGTTTGCCAAAACTTTTCGGCAGAATCAGGGGCAGATCCAAGAGGGACAATTGGGATGATTACCCCTTCTTAAACCTACAAAAGTAACTCTATTCACCATGATTTTGTACAATTCAGAAAACAACATATCAAAACCAATTCCGAATAAGTCTTTTAGCAGGTTGAAATTGTCTCATTGTTTGCGTTATAAGGCTATTGTCGTCCATTGTTTTGTCATAGCGACAATAATGTTTAAAGTATACTTCATGTCTCATGTAGTAGCGAAGCCATTATCAGACTTGACCACCAAATATTACTGTAATTGACCTTGCTAATGTTACTATCTGGATCTGCCCCTGGGTTGAATGCTGAAATGGCAGTGACGTGCAGAACAAAATTGGATGTGCAGCGTGCTATATAATTTGCGATGAAAATATATTACTTTGTGATGGAATATGTGCCCAATGGTGCCACTGCAATTGTGCCAGACTAATGGAAGAACATTTGAGTTGTTTTGCAAAGACTTGTTAAAATGGATATGCTAAGGCTACCCAGGTCAGGAAAGAGCTGAGAGTCGTTAAACATGGACCAAAAGAAACTCCCATTGTAGCAGGGTTGCGGAGTTAGAAAGGTTAAATTGCTAACTTCGACCTTTCCAAAATTTCTGACTCTGACTCCTTCACATAACATGAATTAACTTTGGTTGTGACAATTTCGTAGCAACTATCAGTCAGTGGAAATCGTGGTACATAGCAAGAATTCTCTGTTGCAATGGAAGTTTCAAAATAAATGAGTTATAATTCCTAACTTAGTAGTGCGATGTAAAAAATGATTAAATTGGATCTTATGTCGAAAAATGGTCAGTTAACCAGTTCTTGCTTTTTCTACATTTATTAATGTCAAGATTTTGTATGGTTGTGAAGCCAATTAGACAAGACACTTTAATTAGGTAAGGTTAGGTTTTATCAGAAAAAATATAAACACAACTACAAGAAATGAAAAATGTTTTTTTTAAACCACAAGATTGTATTACACGATCATGTTTGAGATTGATCTAACATAAGTTGAATACATGCATATTGAATTAAATTTAAAATGAATGGAATTGCAGATACGATAAATTAAGTAAAGGAAAACAAACATTGTTACATGCATGCAAGTATTAAACCAACGATTCCTTGTGCTACTATAATACTACAAGGAATGTGTACCTACTGATTGGCTAAAACAGTGTTTCCCAACCTTTTTAGGGTTGCAACACCCTGAAATATAATTTGCGGCACCCAGTGGCAAACCCACAGCAATTTGCTGTAAGGTTTGATTTGACAGATAATGTATTATCTAATGATATATTGAAAAACATCTTAAATCACAGCACCCCTTACTATTAGAAATGGCACCCTGGTTGGGAACCACTGGGCTAAAGAGATTAACACAAAAAATCAGAGCTGAATGCACATACTGTATAAGTAGAGCTCGACCGATAAGGTTTTTTGGGACAATGCCGACCTTGTTTATTGTTCATTGCAGCTAACTGATACCAGTATTTTTGCATTACTCAAACTACAGCTGAAAGGCATTTCAGTGCATTTTGTTCTTCAGACCACATAAAAAATAATTACCGAAGTTATAAGTATTAAAAAGCAGATCATGATTGATATGTTAACACTTTGGCACCCGTGTAGTTTCGACAATTTTCGCAAAAAAAACAGCAGTTTTCAGTTGCTTTACCAACGCCCTAGCTCCTCCGCTGATTGCGCTAAAGAGCTGTTCAACGGCTCAAACGGATCGGCCAGTCTAGTGGATCGCACTCGAAAAAAAATTTTTTGCTTGGAGGGTGCGGGTTTTTTGTGAGTGATGTCATAAGTGGAGGACTTTTAAGCCACCTTGGCCCACTTTGCCTGGCCCTGGGCGCCAACCATTAGGTGGTAGTATTTCACTGAAGTTTTTACTGGAAACTAGGCTACAATCGGAGTCTTTTGTTACTTTGGATGACCTACTGGGGTTTCGGGTTCAAAAGTTGTGATGTAAGTTAGTAAAAATATTTGACTAATTAGCTAATTAGTTAATTAATTAATTTTATTTTAGATCATAACTATTGAACCATAAACGTTAGAAAGTCGATCAAAGGCTCAAAAGACTCGTACTCGAGTCTAGTTTCCAATGAAAACTTCAGCGAAACACTTTGGCCTAGTGGTTGAGCCCTAGGCCAGGCAACATGAGCCAAAATGACCCTAAAACTACTTCACTTATGACATCAGTCACAAAAAATCCGCACCCCCCAACCGAAAAATTTTTTTCGAGTACAATCTACTAGATTGGCCAATCCGTTTGAGCCGTTGAACAGCTCTCTACCGCAATTGGTGGAGGAGCTAGGGCGTTGGTAAGGCAACTGAAAACTGCTGTTTTTTAGGCTGAAATCTAGGTACGAATATATTGTAGACCGGCTCTCAAAGTGTTAAGAACAAGCAGTGTCTATTTTGCCTCATGAGGCAAAATATATAATACATTCCTGGAGCTATTTTGCCACCAGCCGAACATTATTGGCCGAACTGGTCACATGGCAAGTATGGACAGCATGACTGTCTCAGCTGACTGTGACGTCTGTAAATGATTCAATCTGATAAACAAGTAATGCCATGGTAAGTTGTTAGCAGCTTCTTGTTTGCATTGTTTGAACTGTAGGCCAAACCCTAAACCAAAACCCTTGTCTCTTTATGTATTGCACTTGTCATATGACCACTTCATCCAACTGTGTGTGACGAAAGGTCAAATGTGCTTAGTAGGATAGTTTCAACCATCGTGCCTACTGCATTCCATAGCAATTTTTAGACTCACAGTAGTCTAACTCTAAAATCAACAAAGGCACGAACAGGCAAACATGTGTTGTATACAAGTAGGCCTACTCCCTGTGTAGACATCTGTGCCTACACTCAGATTTTATGAGTAAGTAAAAAACAATGTATGTCGCATTAAAACCATCAGTACACTGCGGTGAAGAACCATACAACATCGAATTCTGTGCAGACCTGGGTCACCGTTCACTGTGACGTAGGCACTTTTTTGACGCAGGCTGAATACAAGGCTGCGTATCCTAGAGAGACTTTGACAAAACAGCCAACCAACACCAGAGCGCATGTAACCTAGTTTGTTCGCAGACAATCATCTACTTACCGCGCCAAACCCTGCGAGTGAATGTTACGTCACAGAGCGTTTTGTCAGGACTATTGCACAGTGGTCTGATTATTATGCATGAAGGCTCTGTGCAGTAGGAACAAGACAGAGCATTTGCGTTAATCAGTCAGGGTCAGAGACGAAGTAGCAACTTGGGTTTCCAAACACTCCATGCAGAGCAACAGCGTAACACTTTTATAAGCAAATTTTGCTAATATGATACATGGGCAACATCATCATATCAGCCGATATATATTGGCATGCTGATGCATCTGTCGATGCATTGGCATGGTAGGCCTACATGGTGAAAAAGAACCAGACTAGTGATAAGGTGTTTGCACCATGCATGAAAGTCATAAGTAAACGCAAGCAACGCCAGTGGTTTGCTAAAAAGTGAATATCAAATCACACAAACCAAATTGAAAAAATAAATGGCAGGTAGTATCATTTGCAAGCACACAAGAAACTACAGCATTCTCATATTTAAATATATTCAAAACTGCTGATATGGAAGTAAAAAGCATTGGTCTTACAAAACTATTATGAAAAAGGGATGTCAATGCAATATATTCAAGGTGCCAGTTGTAGAGCCGTGGTAATCATCAATAAGATATTACAAAATGCATAATGCATATTCACTCTACATGACATGCATGACAGATGACGGGTTCAGCAGGTATTAGGTTGAGTTTATTAGCACAAACATTCGACAATTACATTCAAATTAAAGTTGAAATGCTAGGACACTGAAAAAAAACTGTTAATAAATCACTAACATCTTGGGCTTGCGAACATTGCCTGCAAACAATAGGAACATGACTTTCATATGAATTGGCAGATTTGTGCTGATATGGTATGATATATTGGCATCATTGTTATATCAGCTGAGTGCCAATGTATTGGTTGAGCTCTGCATTACCTGCACAATATTCTTTCTTTAAAATCTTTAACCATACTAATCTTTCAACAAAAATAGTTTCTTGTGGCAATAAATCTCTTAAAGGTTCTTTCCTGCCTGTTATTTTTCAGTCATAGACTGAAATGTTTTTGAAATGACTAAAAAAATTTAAGTCATTTAGGTCAGAATGTCTGAAATTATAGGTGAATGAACACTGTTAACAGCTAGTTTTAATACAACTATGAAACAAACGACTGAAACATTTCAGTGACCAAATTGTCACAGCAAAAAAAAAAACAGTTTTCTGCACATGGAAATTTGAAAATTTTTTTCGAGGGAGGTAAAATGGTGGATTTTTTCAGGTAGTGGTTAAAAATCATTTACCAGCTCAAAACTATGTGAAAAACTTTTCTGTACTAAAATGTTAATAGGAAAAATAAAAGTTTAAGTCCAGAAGAAGGCCATAAGGCTCCCTTTCCGATACCTATGCTTTTGCGTATTTTGTGTTGCAGTAATTATAAAGTTGTGTGGGTTGTTTGTATGCATTGTGTTTTTTACCTGTTTGTGCTTGACTACTTTACTATTGCCATTTATTGTGAAACATATGAAGCCAATCATCTTAAAACAAAGCTGAGCTTGACAATGTTGCATGTATTAAAAATATGATTTATTAAATGACTTACTTGTTTCTGTTTCTAACGTAATGCTTCTTCATGAAACTTTTCTTAGAAATAGTAAGTGAGCAATTTCTATGTTTGAAGAATAAAATGAGTTTGGGAAGAGGCTTAGCAACTCCCGAAGCTAGAGCAAGGTCAGTGCTAAGATTAACTATAACATAAATTAATAGTCATTGCATAAACCAAGTTTGAGCCTAAAGGTTTAATCATATATTTTATTGTTCTTGTGTGTCAGTGTGGTATAAAAGCAAAATGTGTATTTTTGGAGCATTATCATGTGCTAGGAACTTTTTTACTTGAGAGGTTTCCTCCAGTTTGGAGGAAAGGAGCAATATGGAGCACAGTAGCTGTGAGCAATATTTTAACATGTATTGTTCTTTCAACTAGTTCCCTATGCCTCAGCCTAGTCTACTACAATGTGTTGAGTTTATTACAACCAATGTAGATAGGTTACTGTGTTCATACACATCATAGCTGTTGAAAGTTTTTGTGTGAAGATGAACATGTAGCTTGATTTTGATTGCTCAGTTTACATCTAAGAACTTCTTATTTGCAGACAAGCTCAAACTGATTTTATTGAAGAATCTGTAAAAAAAGTTGAAAAACATTTTGGATCAATTTGTAATGAACTTGGTCACATCTCTCGGAAAACCAGTCGACTGAGAGACAAATATGATAATATGGCTAAGGTACTGTTTATATTTTTTATTTTTTGCATGTAAAAAGTTTATCAAGTGTAGATATTAAATTTAACAAGGTTTTGTTGATATTTTAATGTTGTTATCTACCAGCCAAGTGTGCAAGAGTTTGGGCAAAGTATTGTGAGAACGTGAAACATAAAGATAACAATTTGACGTCATGTGCTGTGTTTCTTGAAACAAAGTTAAATCGTTTATTGCAGCATGGGAATTCTTCCTTTAGAGCAGGCCTGCCCAACCTTTTTAGTGTTGCGGCCACTTTCACATGAAGAAATTTATTTCGGGCCACAAACGTTTTTGTGACGTAACAACAAGCTATTGTGACGTACCAAATCCCTTGATTTGGTAAGTTTTATGCGATAACACGAGGTGATAATGAGTCCTATAGTTGCACGCAGTGTTGCCAGCTTTTATGGACGTAAGCCAAATCTAAAAAATTGACATATTTTCGAAGCGTTTGTTATACAAGTTTTTGGGTGGTAGGCCCATAACAGAAACAACAGAAATAATTTTGGTGTGTTTTGATGGCAAATATACTTGGGCCTATAAAAAATAATGAAATTTAAGTCTGCTTACGAACTTATTACATCGCGGGCCGCTTAAAACAACCCAGCGGTTTGGGCAGCCTTGCTTTACAGCATATTTGTAATTTGTATGTTAATTTTGTGTTGTTGGGTTGGCCAGAAACACTGTTTCTGACATACAAGATGCACTACAAATTGAGATACCTTTCTTAAAATCAGAATGGGCACACAGTTGTTGAAACAAGTATTGATTAAAAAGACGTGGTTTTCTAAATTTGTACAGTAATGTCTTTTGGGCAGATAAGCATATTTGAGCAAAAACAGCAAACTATGATATAGATTTTGGATGTAATTGCATACACTACTGATCCATGGTTTTCCAGGAATTCATAACTTTAATTAAGCTACCCTAAAAGATAGAGTAACCGACATTAGCACTTCTTCCATAAAGTCAGTACCGTTAACATGGTCTATAAGAAAGTTGCAGATCAGCATCAACAGTCTTTGGCTAACAGTCCCCATCTATCGGTCCAACTCAGGATAGTGTGCAGTACCATCCAAAATCATAAGGAACTACCCAATTTCAAAGCAGTGACATAGAAAATATATAACAACTTCTTAAACTGAAAGCAGTGCCTGAAAGGTAAACATTTTCTTTTCAGTTCTAGGGTAGTAGAATATATTAAAAACTGCATTTGTTATTATAAGTCAGTGGTTCCCAAACTTTTTCTGATCGCGTACCACTTGGAGGTCTGGTACTGCCACTGCATGCCATCTTGTTCCAGAAACTCATTCAACCAAATATCATTCGATCAAAAGTTTAGAAAACTAGACTTGACACAATTAAGCGATATACAAAATGGTGATGAGAAACATGATGGCCATTGTTGAAAACCAATAGAAGAAAGTATACAAAAATGCAAGAATTTATAAGCAGCCCCTGATAATTAAAAGCAAAAGCTACGAATACAGTTTCTTTGTGAAAAAAAACGTAAGGTATGGCTACTCGCGTACTGCCTTGAAGGCATTCGCATGCCACTACTGGTATGCATACCACAGTTTGGGAAGCACTGTTATAAGTTATGCTTCAGTAGTGAGTCTTACTAACATCCAAGGAAAATTATTTCTAACCACAAAACTGCATTACTTGTGCATCATTGTGCAAGATGTCACATTGTTCACAGACCTTGTTCCATGAGGGTGAAAGAGAGTTTCTAGTAAGCTAACTAAGAATATTTTATCATCAGCTATTGGTTAGTGATTAGGCATTCTCAAGAGAAATTCATGAGATCAACAATTGGGTTGTTAGTTTGTATTTCACTGATGATTTTCAGATGCCTATGCACCAGGGTTGCAGAGTCGGAGGTAAAATATCCAACTCCTGACTCCGACTCCTTAACATAAAGGGAATGAAGTTTGGTTGTTAAAATAAATGAAAATCATGGTGAACAGCAAGAAATCTTTGTTTCAACAAGTGTTTCAAAATAAATTATACCATTTCAACAGGAATTCCCAACTTAGGAGTGTGATGTAAAACATGATCCAATTGGACATCTAGAGTCGGACAAAAAATCCGACTCCCACTCCTAGTGTTGTTGGGGGTCTGACTCCACCCAAAAACCTCCAACTCTGTAACCCTGCTATGCACTACAGGGACAGGACAACAAATTGCGCACACTATTGCAACATACATACATGTACAAACAATGCAGCAAGTGATGTCATTTACTGCTTAAATTTTCACGTCAGTTTTTGTAAAACTCTAGCTGATTGAAAACTTCCTTGGGCAAATGCAAATATTCAAGCTATGTATGTGTATTTTGACTTTGGCAATTGATCCAAAGGGATGTTATTCTCAATTGTACCACAAGTCAACCTTCATGATGTTAAAGATCAAAGTTGAGCATGATGTTTGAAATGTAATTTTAAACTTTAACAAGTTTCAACAAGTTCCAGAGCATGCATGCTTTGCGTTGTATCAGTTTTCTTGGACATAAATGTTTGAATGGGTATTAATCAGTAGGGCCATTTTTATAACCTAAAAAATTGATAATGTGACTTTATTTTTCAGAAAATATAACTTTATATGACCAAACAAAAATGACTAAGCTAAAACATAAAACTACTGTACAAAGAAGCATTACCAGCGAATATAGGCATAAGCAATGGTAGACCCCTGGTTTGTTGAAGTCCCACTAAAATAAATAGCTCAAAGCATGAGCAAAACATACAGTTTGATTTAAAGCAAGTTGAAAACATGCATAGACATTGCTTTGTTTATTTGGGGCAGTAAGAACATGCATTTTAGGCCGTGCATAACATTTCATCCAAATAACTTGATTCACCTACATCTTTGCCAACACTGAAGTTCAATTTGCAGGATGCGGCTTAGACCTAGCGATATAGTTTCACCATATATTTTGAGATCTCTTTAATGATTTCCTTATTGAATTAGCTTGAAAATATGCAAAATATGACTTTATGATCTAACATGGAAAATATGACTTTCTATGACTTTATAACTTTTGTTATAGACTTTGTAGGGGTGTGAGTTTTGTTCTAAGATTCGTTTCATAGCTTCCTGGAGCACAGATAAAATATGACTTTTATGACTTTAAATGGCCCTAATAATCAGGCAAACATGTTTTGCAGTCAAAAATTGCAGTAGTTACTGCAGCAGACAACAAGTTGCATGCACAGTTGTACACAGATAAAGCATGTATGCAAAAACCAGCTTTGCAAGTGAAATTTAGCCAAGAAGAAATATACTACTAATGCCTAAAAGTTATGTAAAGTTAACAATAATGCAACTACTGGTAATCTTTTTTTCCTATGTGGCAATTTCTAACATGCACATGAAATTAAATTGACACTAATGAAATAAAACATTATGGTTGCACATAAGTGGTTTGTTAATGCTTTAGTTAATGGAACTGCAACCACAAATGTTCCCAAAAATCATGGGTACCTTCTCCATAAAACAGGCTATCATTAAAATTCACATATACATAAGCTCGTATATATAAGTTCAAATAAAATTGCATGGCATTGTACTAAACATTACAATTAATACCATAAAACCATTTTGCATTGTACACTATGAGATTTAATCAGTTCCATATTTTCCTCCACTGAAGCTGCACATTTCTACTTGTGTGCTAATATTCGGCTCAACATGGGGTGCCCACACCTTTGTTCTGCAAACTTCAGCTCTGGGCCTGGTCTACAGTGCTGCAAAATATGCCGCCCCAGCTTACATCGTAATGTAAAAGTGACTTACTCAAAATGAATATAGGCCTTTTTGCGCAGAAAACAATGTTGTCAATTGCTCAATTCTGAAAAGGCTATTTTCAAAATACAACGCTTGAGTGATATTTTGTTCTGATCATGCGACCACAATCTCTGAGGCTACCTGTCGCGCCTTTCATTATGAGAAATTCCTCATAAAAATACAGCTGCAGTTCAAACGAACCCGCATTACTTGGCATGACGCTGGGGAAGGCCTAAACTTATTTGGTTTAGTGGTAACCTAGTGGTGTAAACAGCAGATAAAATTTAGGCCGAAACTGCAAAACAAAACGATTGCGATTGGACACTGTGTCCCAGAACCATCACCAGAAAGTTTTCAATAGGGGGCTTTGTGTTTGTGCAGGGGGGCTTGACACTCTAAAAATTGACAAAAACTCAACTGATTTATAGTGTTTCATGTTTCAATTTGGGGGGCTTGGAGCTTTGCTTGGGGGCTAAGCCCCCCGTGGTGACGAGACTGCTGTGTCCTCTCGCCATGAAGGGAAATATTACAAAACAGCTCTGCGTGTGTGTGGCAGTGTAAGAGCTGCTGACAGCTTTGCTTGCATTGGAGTTGGCACTACCAGAGGAGGAAATTCCAAAACATGTGCGTTTGACGCAATACCAATTTAAAGTGTTGAAAAACGTGAATTGTTTCATGTCATTGCGCAGACGCCATTTAGCCAAGGCAGGGACGTTGTTTCGTAATAGTACTATGCAATGTTACTAGCGAAATTTAGGCTGTTGCCTGTTCCAAACCACCCGCATTAGAGACCTGCAGTGACAGCGTTTGATATTTTATCATCGGCTTTAATGCTGAGTAGCCTACCTGCGGTACAAAGGGGCCTGTAATGACAGCCAAACAGACCCCTGGATGCGCCCCTGTCATGTGCCAATGTGTATGATTGCAAAGTTGCTAGATTGTATAAATTATTATCTTTCAGATGTGCCTGCAGTATGCAAACAGCGAACCAGAACCTCTAAAAAAACACTTGACTTGTTTTGCCGAACGGATCTCAGCAATACAAGACTACCGCCAAGCTCAGGTATAAAGTGATAAACATTGTCTTTCAATCTTTATGCTCAAATGTGTGATTGAGTTTGTGCCTGGTCTAAAAAATGCAATCAATGTTAAGTATTCAGATAGTGGGCGTTGAGCAAGTGGGACAATAAGCCACGTGCTCCCCGCCTTCTTTGGGACGTATTAGGTTTGTTCCATCTTATATGAGTCACGCTGGTTCGGCAGTCAGTACATATAGTGTAAGGTGATGCCTGTGTTGCTTGGTCTAACGTTGGGTCAAGGTTTATCTTTGCGTTAGTTGTAAAATAGAGTTTAGATCAGTGGTTCTCAACCTTTTCGCTGTGAGAGAGCCACACTAAACAAATTTTAACACATGCCAAATATCACGTTTTGTTTTTTTTATTACAGAACGAAGTCTGTCACACAAAAAAGCGTATTACAGGTTTTATTGAAAGACTGCTGAGGGCCGCACTAAGGGTGCTTGGGAGCCAGGTGCGGCTCTGAGAACAGTGGTAAAGAACCATCGGTTTAGTAGATAGTCTGCGCCACTCTATTCCAGTTAAAATGTTGTACCATTTTTTGCATAGGTTTGAAAATTTTGACAGACTTTCATGTTGTTGCAGATCAACCGTCTTGAAAATCGGGTGGTTGCACCACTGGCAACATATGCAACAGAGTGCAAGCATACTCAGGTAAATTTTGTAGTCGTTTATAAAAAAATGCGTACAACGTAGCCCCAAACGTCAGCCTGGCTTAGGTTAAGATGCCTGTGAAGAAAAGTCATCTTGAAGCTGTTTTTTTTTCGCTGAGACATTTTGGTTACTGAAACATTTCAGTCATTTGTCTCACAGTTGTATTAAAACTTGCCGTAACAGTGCTTTTTTAGCCTGTATTTTCAGACATTCTGACCGAAATGACTTACTTTTTTCGGTCATTTCAAAATCATTTCAGTCTATGACCGAAAAAAAACAGTCCTGAAGCTCCAGAACCGTAGCGAATAATCCTTTTATCAAATTTGTCGCGCAACCGTTTTTGTGGAGTATTTGGTGTTAGTTGTAAGTATCATCGCATAGGTGCTACGTGGTCTGGCTCACGATTGCAGTGGTTACTTAGAGCCTAATTGGATGACTTCATGCTAAGAAATCAATTTTCAAAAGCATTTGCTCTGTGTTTTACGCAAAAAATAGCTAACATTGCTACGAAAGCATGGATGCTTAATCCATGTGATGAAAGAAGTGATATGCTGTCCTTTGAAATAAGCCTTATGAAGATAAAAAACTGTATCGCATCAAGCATTTCTGCAATCCTCTTTTTGCTCCTCCTGCTCAAGCATTTTCAGTGATGCACTTCTCGCTTTGTGCTCACCTTCGGAGTATCACGTGTGGTGTGTGGCGCCCATCTCGGCTTACTCTGCGCCAGTGGACAAGCGGCTATGTTCGTAGTGAACGTTGCACTGGTAGAAGTAAGTGGCAGCACCACGTGCGAAGCATTCCTTTGTACCCATCCATTAACGCCGAGCTCGAGGCTGGACAAGCTGCAATTACTGTTTTTCAAGTCTTGGGTATGACCCCACCGGGAATCGAACGCAGTTTAAGAGGCCGTTGTAAAACCTGCTGTACCACATAGCAGGCCTGATGTTCAGACATTCATATTTATTTCTTTAACGACAATAGGCGGAAATCTTGAAGCTGAATTAACCCCTTGTCATGTGGACAGTTTTACATGTAACGAAGCAACATTTTTACTCGACGTCGGCAGTTTTCTGCCAGGAAAACTTCAAGGTGATGCCGTGAAAAGTCACTGTGAAAGTTACTTGCACATTTTTTTAACGATTTTGTTCCCGTGGAATCATGCGTATCAAAAACTCCATCCAAAAATGTTTTAGACGATCCTTGGGTTTTAAGCGAATAAAACGAAAAACAGAGTTTCATTGTATCGGAGCAAAAGATGCACACTAAAACCGCTTTCATTGAAGGACACTAGCATGTTTTTAATGTCACTAACACTTGCTTAATGTAAAAAAAGTTAATAGTACATACCGCACATTCAAATTCTATCTATGGGATATTGCACTGTATCTGAATTTCGAAAGTATCAACAGATGACACCGAACAGATTATCCTGAAAAGCTTCTCTTCAGTCACTTAAAGTGCAATGGCTCTCAGCTTGAAGTAGTGCTAATGTGTGAAATAGTGGCCAAAACAAATTGCCTTCACTTGCTATCACTTACCGTGATGAATCTTTGTAGCGAAACTTCCTACTTTTTTTAATCAATGTTTGCAATTTCCAGTCATCTCAATGTAGTTATATGCTGAATGCAGTTATATGCTGTAGATACTGATACAATGGAATATCTTGTCGCCAATCGGTGGTAAATGCAGAAGCAATCTCTTTGAATTGAACTTACCGATTGCAAATACACACATGGGCGTATAGCAGGGGTGTGTCTGGAACGCTTTGTAGGGAAGGCAAGACTGGGCTAAATATTTAAGAAACAGGGATGAGGAAATTCAAACTTACCTGAAAGCTTAATTCATGGTCCGAAAACCTTTGAGCGCAACAGCTTGCTTTTAAAATTCTTCTGTGATTCAATCAAGACAAATTTTGCAATGATAGCATTATAAACATATTTTGTGAGATAGACATTCCCTTTTTCCATCGGCACAAATATTTTACAGTTCCTTTCTAAAGTGCTGAAGCTGCATAACCTTATATCACTTATCAACCGTATTTTTCTAGAAAGCAACCATACTTCATGGACATTTTGAGCTTTTATCTGTTGCTACCAGTGCCTCGGCCCATAAATTTAATCCCGATCGTATTCAGAAGCTCCTGGTGCCCTCGTCGAAACTTGTATAGCTTTTTGTATAGTAATCAGAATATAGATGAAACAGCTACCATGCTAAGATCTAGAAATATATAATTGTTATAGTGGCAGCTGGCTTACACTAGTAATTTTGTGCTTGATTACAGAAAAGCTTAAATTCACGCTTTCCACTTAACATGTTTGCAAATACGGAAAACACGTTGGTCTTATGATCGTAAGTGGAAAAGCAAAGTGAAAACAGCCCTGGACTTGTGCCACAGTTTTTTACCCCTGTCCGCAAAATAATTGATATACCTGGTCAAGGGCGTACGCAAGGAGGGGAGGGGTTTGGGGTTAACCCCCCCCCTTGAGCTTGATATTTTACAAAAACTTTGTTACCTTCGTAAGGAGATTAAGTATTTTCGCATACTTTTTGCTTGTTAATTTGTCGACTTAATGCAAATACCACGGAATAAATTTGCATGCAAATTTCAAGGAGCATTGTAAATGGGCTAAAAAAGTAATAACTAGGTTTTGGTGGAAATCTGGGTTATCGTCTCCATCCAGAAACCATCCCACCACATTGTGCAGATCTTTCGTCCACTACGCATGTTTAAGGTCGTGTTCCACGACAGTTCACTTTATCCGAAACCATTGTCTTTATATTGTCTGCCAAGGGCGTACGCAAGGGTGGTGGGTGGGGTTAACCCCCCCTTTCGTTTGACATATTACAAAAAATTTATTACCTGCGAAAAGGAGATTAATTGTTTCCGCATACTTTTTGCTTGTTAATTTGTCGACTTCATGCAAAAATTGTAGTTGTAAATGCTCTGATATAGTGATGAGTGTTTTTTTCTCCTCTGTTTGAACGCTCAGCCTGATAGTTTTGCAGTTATGAACTGCTGTGTCGTAGCGTTGAGTGTATTTTCCTCCGATATCCTAACTTGGGGCGCTGATATTTTAGTTTATATTCAGTGCCAAGGGCGTACGCAAGGGG
>Ga0210059_1006695_pt1 | contig 18450 bp, 9 predicted proteins | sample Ectturendosymbi2_FD_188042 | JGI IMG/M metagenome (GOLD analysis project Ga0210059, IMG submission 188042) | Ecteinascidia turbinata endosymbiont from Florida, USA - Sample 2 (SPAdes) (version 2) | ecosystem: Host-associated > Tunicates > Ascidians > Unclassified | place: Key West, Florida... | reverse complement strand
TGACTAGTGTGTTGTAACGCACTGGCAACAGGCCCGTCGCCAGGATTTCGCAGCAGGGGAGCCAAAAACCACAAGGTGGGCCACATTTTTTAATTACAATATTGGATGTATGCAGCAACCGGGGGGCAAGGCATGAAATGGGGGGGAGGGACTGGGCACCACTGTCACCCCGCTGGCGACGCCATGACTGGCAGTGATGATATTTATTTTGAAACCATGCCACGCTTAAACGAAAGTGAATAGGCTACGTTTAGTAAACTTTTCATCTAAAAATTGCCAAACCGCACTTAAGATAAATTGCAAATATCAAGGCACATACAGCCTGGCCCGCAACCAGGGGTGGGCAACCGGGCAATTGACCCCCGAAATTTTCAAAAACATGTCTAATTTTTAGGTAAAACTGCAAGTTGCAATCATTTTGTCCCCCCTGGGAAAATATCAGCTGGCTGCGGCCCTACAAGGCCTTTCCGACAAGTTGTTCAGAGCTGGAATACCAAAGGGGTGGTCTGTGATCCAGGGTTTAGTTTACTTTATCCAACAAAAACTTACCAAATCCAGTAGTTTAACAAAAGTTTTATATGCTTGGTGAAATCGGGCTAATCAGTGCTCACAGCATTTACAGCGAAACAAATTTTAGAAAAATTTGAAGAAATTGTTAAGCCTGTCACAGATTTGCACTAACTGAGCTCAGCCTTATGAGTCCTTACTATCTGCCCAAAAACTGCTATGGTTTTCAAAAAGTAAAGGTGAAGCGAAGTATTTGCAAGACTTGTTTTGTTTGTGCAACGCGTGATTATACTCGGGCATCCCAATTTAAAGCATCCTGACCCTGGATGCGCCGAACTTCCAGAATCACAATTACAGCAGAGTTGGCGTTAGGGGAACCTGGGTTGTATGGTTTCCATTTTTTATTTTTAAACGTTTTCGACCTTCCTTCACATGATTCAAAGCTACTTTTCGAAAAAACATATCCCAGAAGCGACAAATTAAAAGTTGGGGAATGTTTGAACGTGAAACACATTTCACCTCCCAGCAGCAGATCTTTGAAAAAATTTCTTGATGGCTCAAATGATTGTGCTGCAGGGGCAAAATGGTACAACGTGCAGGGCAAATTGAGCCACCCTATCTAAAACATAATATAATTTCTGCAGAACACAAAGGTTCTGACTTCTGAGGACTAGCTGTGTCATTATGAAGTTTTCTGTTCCGTCCCAGACTATCTAGCAAGAACATTTGTACGCTCAGAAGGCAATCTTAACTATTAAAACTTACGAACGAAAGATTGCGCTCAATTCCAACGTTACTTGACCCTGTATAGTTGCCTGCATGAGTTCCTCACGAGCCTATCAGTTCAAATGTCCCCAGTCATCCATCTTTTCGAGCAGGAAAATTAGACTGAGATTAAGCCCAGCACCAGCGTGTATCTTTTTCTGTGTTGGAATATGCGTTTCCTTCCTCAATTTTTGTGACTCATATTTCTCATTTGGGTTAGGTTATTTGAGAGTTTATCTAGTCAACTAGATATGAGTTCACAAAACATCCAACGATGCCAGTTGTAAATTGGCCACGATACTCGGGGTATCTGCATGAAAATGCATTTTTACCAAGACATACGCTGAAGATTTTACTTACATCAATTTGCCGCATCACTGAGGTTTTTGTCGTTCACGTGTTGCCCGTAAACAAACGGATTTCACCGCGTTACATACGGACTTTTTTCTTGTCTTAATCTAGCTCTTTGCGGCGTTCTCGTATTTGAAAAATAGCAGCCATTTGGGTGATACAATCTGGTAAACATCAGAGCGTGAAAAGTCATCGGCAAGGAATGCCGTATAGCCAAGGCAAATAAACTGCCATAGATTGACTGCGTGGAGCGGCATGATCTTGGTGTTAAAGCTACAAACGATCTCTGCGGTTTGAGGCCGCTAAAACATATAATCTGATGCCATTAATCTGTATCCATGTCGTAGGTCATTATAGCCGCTGTATACAGCCACTCAAAGTCTCTACTTCAAAGAAATTATCCATCAAGCAAGTGTGCTTAATGCATTGTACATAAGATCGATCTTGGTGTTAAACCGATTTGCTTCGAGTGTGGCACACCATGCATTACCCTAACCCAGTCAGGGGAAAACTGTAAAAGAAATGAAACAGATAGAGCAAGCAGTGGCATTCGGAAACATCCCAGAATTGTAAAGTTGACTGCATTCGCGGGTTTCGATCATTTTCATCCATTTTTCGGCGTATCATACGTGAAATCTTAATAATGACCTTCATGTCACGCAGAACAACTAACTAACCTATCTGTTGTGTGTATCTCAGTGAGATATATACAACAAAAGGCGTTGGTTATAGGACAGCATAAAAAAGTAAAAAATGGCCTCCACATAATTTAAACAAAGCGAGTGCACAATCTACTTTTATTCTTTAAGCCACTGATCTCGGGTTGATACTGATGATAATAAATTGTAGTGATGGTAACATGATAAAAAATGCATGTCGTTTTCGATGCACCAATGAAAAATGAGCAAAATCGCTTTAACCGTTACTTGAAGCAAAGCAAACTATCTTTTAGTTAATACCTCGATTCACCATTTCTTGGAGTGATAACCGTTTGGCTTCTGATAACAGCAATGTCTTACTGTTCGCAGATGCAACAAAATAGGGCATTTCATAAAATGCCTTACTTATGCTTAACTGGTGGTACAGTATTTTGTGGGTGGGTGCTTTGGATTAATTAGGGGCTTGTGATCCCTTGACTAGAGTTTCTACGGTGGTATAATGTCGTGACGTTTTTCTCATGATCATTTGTACACGCCTTCCCCTTTTGTGGCAGTTTTGACCGTTTTCGTCTGAAACACTTTGAGGCAGACTATGAAGACACACTCAAAACGAAAATAACTTGCATAAAGGACCATTTTAAGATGCCGAACATGTCACACTCAGTTGTTGCCATTGTCCTGGCAACCATTTATACTACATCATTCAAGAACGTCAGGATAAAGGTCTCTTGCTCTTATTGATAAAACCCGAAGAATATTTTTAATTCATGATTTAATTCATAACCAAATTAACCATTCAGGGGCAAAAATCAACGTGACTGCAATCTCAGTAATTGTGCATATAGTGCGCCTAGAGACGAACTGTTCAGGCAAGAAGATTGTGGGACAAAAGTGGTGCATTTCTTCATTTATGTTAGTTTTTTGTTCGAATTCTAGTGCTGCTGATTGGTGAATATCAAGTGGATTTTAATATTCAAGAGTCTTGGAAAGGGTTTGTTGTTACTTCCGCCTTGCCCGTTACTTTCGTACTGCTTTTAAGTCGACCCTTGGACTGGCATTGACATCGAATGCAACTCAGTGTGATCACTTTGTAGTCATCGTTTGTGACAATTGGTGGCTATTGTGCATCAGTGGTTGTGGTGTTTTGCTAGCTTTAAGTTTATACCAGCCCGAGGCAAACCTTACTTTGCTTGTATTTTTCGTTATAATCTACTCGTAATGGCTGCTTTATCGCAAGACCCAGATAGCCTTTTCGGTTTATCTTTGAGTTCCACTTTGTTCCACCAGAACCTTGGTAAATGTGCAGGCTACGTGATAGAAGTTAAAAAACTTCCGTTTCCAAGTGTTCCCATGAAAAATAATTGTCGCTTTTTGCAATAGTTGCGAAACAAAACTTTAGAAACTTTGTTTTACTGCAAAATATTTTCTTGGTTCTACTTAAACTGGTCAGTGTAAGCCAGTGGTTAGGTTGCCATTTGCAATATTCAGGGGTGACGTGAGCTAACATGATTTTCCATATATTATTAAAAATGCAAGTTCAAAATGTCATCAAACTTCAAAGTAGATTGCTCACCATGCGTGCTGTCTACCGCGTGATTCAAATCTGAGCTTCACACTGAATGAAAAACTTTACATCACAGTTCAGTGAACATGCAATCATGCCTGTTTTGATGCGAAAAGGCGAGAACGGTGTACTACGGCGAGAAGCTGCGGTGAGAGGTCGATTTCTGGCAATTGAGATTTCTTGGCTCCTCTGGAACGCTGCTGTGACTGGGCGCACTCCCACCCTGAAAAAAGAATGTAGTAAAACAACAGTGCGCAGTGCTGTCAACACAAAGCGATTTGTGAAGAAACGAAGTAGCAATTCAGGCCAAAGACAGCAAGCGTAGGGCTTCAGAGCACGTTTTAAGTGGAGATGACCAAGACGTATGGGATTGTGCGTCAGAACTGATTACAAATAGCATCTTCTTGGGTGCGCTTGTCGTCCCACTACTTCAACCTGCACTGATACTAACGACGCACCACTTTTTGATAATCTGAGATTATGAGACCATGCTTATCAAACATTGTACAATACTGTCTTTTCAGTGCCGGATAAAGCTAGCGCTGAGCCTGTAGCATTTCAAGAGCGCGGTTCAAAGAAATCTCCAACACCTGCTAAATCATAAAGTGCGTGGGCACGCACTGCGTGCTCTCTCCCGTTCGCATCGTGACATGACAGTCTGAGTGTAACGTGCCGACCGCCAACCACAGTCTTATGCCTTTTGTTACGTAACCGTGCAAAAAGAATTAAAAAAGAATATCTGGACAGTGGACACAGACAGCGTTCAACTGAAATCCTTCGCTTGGTACTTATGGCAAATTTAGAAAAATACTGACTTCTTAAACTGAAAAAAATCTTGTATACCGCAGGTTTTTTTTAAGGAAAATGTTAGGTGCCCGGTATGGACCTATAGGGACCCGATTTCTCTGATTCTAGGGACCCGATTTTCTATGTTTCTAGAGACCGGATGTTAATTTTCTCTGATTCTAGGGGCCCGATTTTCAATTCTAAGGACCTGAATCGGGTCCCTCAAGCACCTTAAAAAACCCTGATACAGTATAATGTAATAAATTAGATTCATTACAGAAGATCGCGGGGCCCCCAAAAGCGCGGGGCCGGTAGCAATTGCTACATTTGCTGCTACAGTATTGTTAATTCGGCACTCAGTCTTAAATTCGCTGCGAATCGCAAACCTTGCATTCCCATCGTAAGCCGCATCGTAACAGCCAATCTTCCGTTTGGGAGCATCAGTTTATGTGATGGAGCATGTGAAGCACCGCTAATTGCATTTAAAATTGCAGAGCTGGCTTGGGTTGGAGTGTCCTATATATAGGGAATATATCTAGGTCTAGGTGCTGTATATTTTGTTTGAGCGTCAGTACTTCTGACTCACAGCCTGTGCCGGATAACTCGCCGCAGCCAATGCAGACCGAATAAGATTTAGCGCAGCTTCAGGTCTTTGATTTGACTTCAACTGCCAACAAACAATAATCCTGAAATTAAAGGCTTTTTAATTTTAAAAAATGGCATGTGGTAATTGCTTCAATATCACCACTTGGAAAGTCCAGAAAGGCTGCACAACTTTTAGTGAAATATGAAAAAACGTTTTTGACACAGAGAGTTTGTTTAGTCAGTATAAACAACCCAGTCAACCACCAATTAATCCAACTCCAGAGTTGGACAGTGACATCACGAGGGTTGGGAAGGGGCAATTGGGCCTGGATCCAAAATTTTGGTGAGTTCCAGATGCTAATTCATGGTGTAAAAATAGAAAAACATCTCGCATGTGGGAAAAAATAGACTATAGTCCACTATAGTGTCCCGGGACGGTCGATCTTCGTGACGGCACTGGCGGTATCTAAATATTGATATATTAGTCACTAACAGGAATTGTGTCGAAAATTTAATAGTTAAAGGGCTACAATTACATTGACTTTCATTTCTATTACTTTTTAACAGTGCACAGGGTTTGCAAAACGTACAATATGCAGACTCTAAAATGATTTTTGATTAAATCGTACAAGAAACGAAGCGAAAAACGTTAGAGATTGGCATAATTCCTACTAAACTGACACTTTAACAACAAACTCGCTATTGTGAAATAGTCAGAGTCATAACCGTTTGAAAAAAAGGAAGTTGCTATTGCAAATCAGCTAACAACTTCTCTGACGTGATCCCTTACAACTTTTCTAAATGAAATGCTGCTTTTAACAGGTTCACTGCATATCTTACAGAAAAATGCTAAATTGTCAAAACAAAAACAACACACGATGGTTTGCTATTCCTAAAATATAAGAATATTTTCCCCACATTGACAGAACAAGAAAACTTTTTATGTCAGTTTTGTTCGGTACTAAATCAACAAGATTGCAATTTCGTTATTAAGTGTCTTTTATGTTTTGCGTGGAAAACGATAAGTATGTGCGGACATTGGAAGTGATGTCGTTTGTTTTACTAGATCTTGACGTTATTATTAAAAAGGAATCAAGCATACCTTGTGAAACCTTTGCTGCTGTTGTTGTTGTACGAGAAGGCAGGAGCTTTGAAGGGGTAGTAACTTGGCAGATGAGCCGCTTCTTTTGCAGGGAAATCGACATCTGACGGAGTACAAACCTTCTCTCCATCGACTGCGTCTCGGAAGGTAGATGAATCTTGATGAGAACGGGGTATGGGGTTTATCAGCTGCACTGGCTGCCTCGCTGTGTAACCTGTAGCTGGTTCGGAAAGAGGCCGACATTTTCGTTGCATTTCGTTTCTAACATTAGCGAATGACTCCTGATCACTGTATTGCTCAGGTGTCTCTCTAGCCTTTTCACACTGGAGGTTGTTCTCAGAGCCTGCAGTGCAAGATGGCTGCTTATCACCCAATGATGTTTCACCCAATTCTTTGTCGGAACTTTTAATCGAAGTCTTCCCACTCCCGGTGCACGGGTCACGACCCTCGCCAGTCATTGTGATGTTTCCAGTGTTTGTCTTGCCGTCATTGTTCGCGTCCTCATTCGATATCTTTACCGCAGCCTCGGAATCTCTAATGCTTCTCGCATTTTGTCGAGCTTCGAGTTCCAGCTGATGACGCACTTTGTCCTGTTCGAGTTGACGATTGTTGTCGTACCATTGCGGTGATTTTCCACTTTGCGATCTCGAGGGCAAAGCTTTTCCGTCATCGGGCGGGTTTGGTTTTGGCCTCCATGGCGTTGTCTCATGTTCCGTAACGGCTGGAGTGGGTGCCTGTGCAAGGGTCCGCTTCACAAGAGAAAACACTGAAAGAAATCCAAGGTTTTAAACTGACACACACATATAAACAATAGACATAGTCAACGGCGGGAAAAATGCCGACGGTATGATTTGTTTAAGTAAGATTTGTTCTTACACAACGGTTTTATGCGTAAGCTAAGAAACGAATTAAGGCAGTATTTGTTTATAAAGGTAACTAAAGACATTCTGCATGAAGAGACAGCAGACGTTTCGCAAGTAAACATTGAAAACAATTTATTTTATTGAATTTGTGAGGGAAGGTCAAATTAAAAAAGGGACTCCGATTTGCATATGGAGTAAAGATTAGCTGTACATTGCCTGACGGTACAAGGGTTATCTTAAACGGATTGCCCTCGGCTGCTTGTCGCGTTTAAAGATATTTTTCGCAGGTAGTAGAAAAAATGTCCAAAGCCTTAATGAAATTCGATACTGCTAAAATCATTCCTAAATGGCACAAAACATTTTAAACACGACAAAGGATCTATTGAAAAAAGGCGAATTTGTAAGTACTTTGCCAGCTGCCGTGAAAATTTTGTACAATTGTTTTTTTACAAAATCTGTCATTTGGACAAAGTCGAGATACGACCTTTACCCATAAAATCAAGGACAGAGCGGGCAAATCGAACGTTTGCAATAATGGGTCTGATTTGATTTGCTGGTGGTTAGTACCCTATATATAGATCATTGCCTACAACATCCGTGTTTGTTGGGCATTTGCTGTTGATACAGAACTACCTCGTAACCTAAGTTTAATTTTTATGATGCGCCTTTCTAAGTGTGGTTGAACGATTGGGTATTCGCTTTATATTTACGGCGATACTAAACAGCCAGATTTTTGAAAACATTTTTAGCAAAGCATACTTTTTATGACCTACACCCATTTTAATTATCTGTGGCAGTGAACAAGAAACAACGAAATTATATAATCTTTTATACTAAACTTTAAAGTGGTCAGGCCAACTTTGCGTTTCTACATCTAATTAATTTTGGAACATTTTGAAATCAGATTCAAACATCTGTGCTATGAACAGAACAATGCAGTAAATTTACAACATCCGAGCTGCAGCCACAACCTAAATCATCAATTTTAGCTCGAAGAGTTCTCTCCTCTTGTTGCAAAATAAATGCTTCACTTTGACGACGAAACACTTCGCTGCGTAGGTTGGCCTGAACCCTGAGCAGGCCACGCAAGCGTTTTCTTCGTTGTCGTTCGATCTTCGCCAGTTCTTGGCAAAGCAACTTTTCCTCCCCCTCATTCGTTGCACGAAGCCGATCGATCTTCGTTGCCCCAACCGCCATGCCGGCATGCATTCGCGGAACCTCACAGAAGCAACGTTGTCTGATTCGACTGTTAGCAGTGGCTGCAGTTGTGAGACACTGGCGAGGGCTTAGGTAGCATTTGCCTAAATTGCCGAAAATCTCCGCACGCTTTGTATACTCGTGCTCGCTTGACCAGAGAACCTTTCAACTGGACGAGTTACAGGCGAAACAGAGGCTATTTTGCTGCTGGCATAAAGCGAACCGGAGTCAGCTTTGAGATTGTTGATGAAGGACTTTTCTCTCTATTGTTCGAGGCCCATTCACTGAACCAAACTATTAAAAGATGATTTTCCTCGTCGCATCACACAATGATCCTAGGTCTTTTAATGGCTTCCAAACATAGGCTATTAAACGCAACCAGACCTTTCCACAACACGCAATAATGTGCAATTTTCCGCCATGTGTGTACATGACAAGCAATCTCTCGCACAATGCGAGAAGCAGATCTTCCTGTGCTTTGACGAGAGTAGCCGTAAGGTTTACAAAGGTAACAGCGAAACAAACCTTTACTCATATTAATCCGACACTGTCGTTAATACGAAGCTTGATGCTTTGTGCTTGTTGCACAATAGGTGGTGATTTGCATCTGGACTACACAGCTCTTCTTACAACCATCACTCGTAGTTTGGTCTTGTGAATGGAAACAAAATAGCGTTTGACTGTTTTGCAGTCATTCAGAACGCTATTTTACAACACCAACTCCCTACTGCGCATACAGGTTTTAAGTTCGTGCACCTCAAATTTCTGCCACACAATGAAGCACAAATTGCACGGCATAGCACTGCTGAAAAGTTGCATTTTGCTCTTTCTACCTTGTCGGTAATCTTGCTTTGATATTCTGAGCTACGGGTAGTACGGTTAAACTGTTCTAACAACTTCTAAAAAATGAAAGCAAAAGCCCAACCTAAGTATAAGCTGTTTGCTAAGTCTTTTTTTAAATTTTGCATCGTGTAAGAAACAATAAATGAAAATGGTAGTGATTTAAATGCAACCATCGTATTAAAAATTGTTGCAAAAGCACAAATTTTCGGTGGGAGTTGCAAACATTCATCCGTTCTGCTTAGAACCATATTTGCAAGGGTTTCACACGTACGCTGACCGGTTACCTTCATATTTTTGGAAACAAAGTAAACAAGGTCGAGCTCGATTTTCGTCCTCAAACGCTCGAACAATAAACGTACCGTCACATACTACAAAGGTGTTGCTGAGCGTTGACAAAAAACACATTGCGGCATATCAAGTGTTTCAAGCTTGATCGTTGTTTTCTAAAAGTAAGTATATGATTGAGTGTTACGATAAAGACAAGAAAGCTAGAGCATGCTGCATTTGTGGAAATTTACAGAATCAAGAATCCAATGGCTTTTTAGTACTGCGAAAGTAAAAGCCACATACTGCTAACTAAAGTATCCTGATCATGTATTTATTTCATTCATTTTCATATTCGCTTTTCCTTTGGTGGATCCCGGGCTCAGCAGCTCTAGGAGGACTCGAAATATCTCATACCTTTCGGGAACCTCTGATAGTTCTACTCACTCTACACCAAAACGCCAAAACGGGAACAATCAAGGCATGAGATGCAATCACGTAACTTGGTCCTTGGCCGACCTTGGGTTGTTTTCCCGGGGGTATAGCCAGTAGGACGCATGATCATTTAATGCTTAAATACAACACAACTGATTGCGTGTGACACAGACAATCTTGCTCGTTGCTTCTCTTCATTATAATTTTGTTTTCATGGAAAATTAGAAGAACAATGCTCACATCGTAGGGACATCTGAATACAACTGTCAGCCGAAAGAATGCTATCCAGAACAACTATCTCGTGGCATCTTCACCTGGTTTTGACATTTTGAAAGAGTATAACGCTTAATGGCGGCGATTGTTCCCTGGTGGTTACTTTGAAAGAAGTGACTTCCGTAATGAATTTACTTGATAATGTTCATGATGGTTCCAATTAGTATTATAAAAAATACTAGAGGCTGCTTGTTTTCAATTTGACAAACCGTCAACAGTGTACCTTTATTTTGAACTTCATACCCATTGCGAAAAACACGTGTGTTAAGTTTTCCATATGAAACTGCTTATGACTACCAGTTGATGCTTTTGCGATATGAGACATTCAGGAGATGAATATATTTTTTGTTTTGTCCTGGCCAAACAAATTTAGTTTTACAAAACAATGCTTGGCTGGCGGGAACACTATTGTAATTTCGAAAGGGGAGACAAACAAAAACATCACGGTTAAAGTTTTGAAAAGACACATGGCCTACGTCAACTTTACACATCTTTTTTCTTCGCTGTGCTCAACAGTAGCACCCAAAATATACAATTTCCTAAAAACCAAACACACTACGTATATATGTAGCGGCCGTAAGGACAAGGTCTGTAAAAATCTCGCACATACGTCAAGTAAAACATCCCAAATGGTTGCAACTGCTAGGATCACGATTCGATTGTTTGTTACTTTTCCAGACTGCAAAGAATCGAAGGCAACGAAACCGTCACGCGAAAGGATGTGAGGTTTAACTTCCCTTATGCTGTCATTATTGAAATACGTGTTACGAAATAAAAAGCTACAATCATAGTTCTACTCACTCTACACCAAAGTCAGGCTGAACAGAGCGCAGCAAACAATTAAAAAGGTTTACTCCTGGCCTTCATAACAAAATCATCTATAATTTAATTAAAATTTGTTTGCCTAAGTTTGTCATTTTTAATGCACCGAATGCTTAGTATTGGACAACCCGACCTGGAACATTGCGAACGTTTAATTCTTTTGAATCTTTGGTAAGACCTTCCTCCTGAGCAGTTCGTGACCATCAAACTAAGTAATAAGACTACGCGTGGTTGGATAGACCAAGAACCACCAATCTAAAGCATCACACCCAAACGCTGCTCTGTCATTTTCTTGCTGTTTGCCGACTATTTGTCTCCTTGGGTAGAGTTTTGTGGTTGCCCTTTGGCAAAGTGACTTCTGCTTATTTTTTAAGCTCATCAAAATCTCTTTGATTTGTTTAGCATGGGAGCAGTACACACTTGCGCAAGGAGTGTACTCAGTGGCAATCTGATTTTTGAATCACTGAATAGAAACGCTAACAAAGCAGTTGTATTGCTCAAGATCAGAAAAAGCAACTGTGTTTTTATTGCAGGATAATGCTATCCTTACACATATCTCTTATCTGCAGTATACTCTTTAAGCTTTGATAAAGTGCGTATTGAACCTTTCGTCTAATTCACACGTGCCAATCAACACGATTCATCAAACGCAGGACTCAGTCAAAGTGCTTTGAGTATGTCGACACCACAGTCGGCATGCGGCTTGGCCAACGGTCATATTGAGATTCCTGAAAACTCGTTCCAAGACCCTGACGTTATCGACACAAAATCTGATTAAATGAATAAAAATTAAAAACATAAATCGTTGACGAATGTTTATTTATTGAACTGATCACATACAGTAACGGCAGTTGACTCTATGCGTACTACAGTTTGCTGCAGGGCCGTTTGGATCTTGAGGCCCTAGGCTTAAGCCTACATAGCCTATTGGCAAATCTGGCCGTGAGTCTACACAATCTACGTGTGGCTACTCAAAAGCTAATTTCACAGTACTCTGTGTTTGGTACAACGCAACTGTCCATCATGAAATTAAAACAAGAAGCTTTTGCTTTGCCATAAGCGAAAGTTTTGTTTACATAAAGCATTCCAGACCCTTATGTTGGCAATTCCGGCGACTAAAACAGTCTGGCGACGGCCATGGTCTGCGCAACGTAGATTGGTAATAACAGTCACAGAACATTTCACAACGGCGTTGGTGGAAGAGTCACAGGATTACAGACACTAGAGTTTTTTGAGGTGTTTTAAGGACCCGATTCGAGCCCCTAGAATTGCAAATCGGGTCCCTAGAATTAGAGAAAATGGGGTCCCTAGATTCGGAGAAATCGGGTCCCTAGATGTCCATACCAGGTACCTAACATTTTCCTTAAAAAAACCTGTTAGCACAATTGTTTGCTAACTCGTAACACGTCGTACAACACTACACCCAGAGTAGGACACGAAAATCGAATGGTAAGAATTAGAGTCCAACCCGGGCAAGGCCTCGTGAAGTAGAACCCAAGAGATGTTTTAAGACTTTTTTGTATATTTAATATGCTTCTCATGCGTTTTTAAAACACAGGCACATGGATGGACGTAATACAAAGTACAATTAAAAGTCAAAACCAATTTTGTAACTTGCATCTCTGAGTTTGGTACAGTTCAAGGGGTCTGTCTATTGGTACTGGAGACGTATGTGACTGGATGCGCTGTATTAGATTTACGGACAAATCACTTCTCTTTTGTTTGACAAGGACCACTTTCAACTAATTTATTGCGTCTGCATTTCGGCTGTTTTTCAACAATTTTTGTTTGGATCATCTTTTCTTGGTAACGTCAGTTTGATGTAAGTGCAAAGTTGATGGCATGTTCCCACATTAAATAGTTATTCATATGATGACTGCTGGAAGAGGTTTCTAGGGAGCGACATAAGGCAAGACACTATGTTCAGAGCCGAAATCACCAACTTGCATAAATGAACGCAATATTAATACCTCTGTATCACCTCGTTTGCGCAGCAAAAGTGAAAGAATCTGCACTAAAACGGGTATTTCCGTAAGTTTCTGCGTAACGAGCAACGGCAAGATTGTTAAGATACTGTGAATAAGACAATTTATCTTGTGCACGAAAAGTGACAGGTTTTCTCTCGTCCCCACGTGATAGTGAATCATATTTGAACGGAGTGACGACCTGATCTTCCTGAAGATCAGCTACCTGGTTTTGCAACACTTTTTGTCAGAACTGATTTTGCAGATACTGAATCTGAAAAGAACGTTACTCTGTCGAAAATCGAGAGGAATCCCCCAGTACTGGGATCAAAGCATTTTTCAATCATTTCTAAGTATGGATTCCTGTACGAGCGTCAAGTCTTAACTCTCGACCAATCAGAGTGCAGTGGAGCCTTATTTGAAGCAAAGCGTTCTTTTAACCCTATTACGAAATCCTGTAGCTTTAACAATCCACGCTTAATATTTTCCTCGGTTAGGGGCAAAAACATTTGACAAACACTAAACTGTAAGGCTTGGTCCAGTGACCAATTTGCGTTTATCTTGTCATTTTTTGAATTTTAAGTTTGTAATAGGCCTGTGACGCGCTGCTGCTCGTTTCTCTTTATAGCTGCGAGAGAATGAAAGAGAATAAAGGAGGATAAAGGAGTTGCTTACGAAGGTCGGGTTGTGCGTAACAAGACATCTATTTTCGAAAGGACAAGATATCCTTCTGGCTATGTAGTGAGCAAACGTCCAAAAACGGAGCACTATATAAGTGGGCAGCCTGGCGCATTTAAGCATTCCTTCGGGTGGATAAGGGAGATACGTTTACATCGGTTTAGGCCGCTTTCGTCCTTAACTTCCACAACGGTATTTGCGTGAATGTCATGTGGCGCCTCAAGATGTTTTGAAAAAAGACGTTTTGGCAATGGCACGATGCCTGGTCAAGGAATCCCTTCATGTAGGTCGATGCAATCGAATGCGCGTAACTTTTACAGTTTTAAGACTTCTCATGAACATGCATTTATTTAGCTGTTTCAGTGTCAGAGCTCACTGAAATATTTTTCGAAATTGAGATTGACATTGCTGAAAATTAGTTAATTATTTTAGATTTTGCAAAGAGCGTTTTATGATTTGTAGATATTTTTCTACATTAAATGGATGTTCCATAAAAGCATTTGGGCTCCAACTTTCAAAATGTTTGAAAAATTTTCACCCAAAAATTGCGAATATTTTTCAGATGAGTTTATCAAAAAATTGCCAGCACTAACTGCATGCCTGTATCTTACATTGTTCAACAAGTGAAGTCTTTAAAACTTCAAAATAGACAACTGATCTATTTCTCAACTTCCTATTATGGGATGTTTGTTGGTACCTATTCTTTATTATGGGATGTTTGTTGGTACATATGATCGTAGAAAACTGATAATCCTGAAAAGGTCTCATTGCAACGATACTTTGTTTTGATAGAAAATGGCAGAGACGTATCAATACGGGCGACACAATCCCCCAAAGTATAACCTCACCACAACTAACCTTCGGTAATTTAGGAATGTTTTAGAATGAATTTTCTTTTAAGAATTAGGAGTAATCTTTTCTCGGAGTAAATATAGCAACAAATCGTGCTTTCCTCAAGTACTATTTTCAGGAAGGCCAGGAAACTTAATGGGTCCTGCAAACCAGAGCAAGTGTTTTTGATGTTGTTTTCAACAACGAGTTGCTACCAAATTTGTTTCATGAAACTCTTGTGGTTGTAGAAAGTAGATGCAGTTGGTTCGGCTCCTAGCTTAACGCCAAAAGTTTCCTACAAACACCATCGTGATCAGTACAAAAATAAAACTTTAAATCCACTGGAGATATTCGGTAAGCAATATCACTTATTAAACAAAGATGTTAGCTTCGTTCATATTTTGCTCGAGGCTACAGAAAAAATCCAATCCAGGTTAAATAACCCCTTGACGCTGTCTGCCGATGCTTTGATTCCGTTTTTTTGGTATTTCCATCAACTGGGCTTCTGTCGCAGTGGCTTGATTGCATGTATAAAGATTTTATTGCTGTCGTACTAGCGCTTTCTTAAAACTACGCCAATTCGAAACTGACAGGAGCTGGTATAAATACGAGATAGAAATTAAAGGAGTACGGTTTGGTTCTCAATTCCTTATAAACCTTGGAATACCAAAAAGCAATTATTTCAACATGTAAAGCAGAGCTGAATTTTTTCCGAACTGGTGACAATTTTGTATCAGCAAAAGATGCTCTCGGCTTAATCTTTTGGCAAGCTTTTTCACTTTTTTCAACAATGTTTTTTCTCATCAAGTTTTTTTACTTTTTTTCAACAATGCGTTGGAGTTCAAAGTTTCTTTGAGACAGCTTTCAATTCAGTTAACAATACTAGGAAGCTCTGATTTATTTGAAAGGACAAAAATCGGTATCTTTACTTCTGTAAATCTATGACATGCGTTTAATTCGGCTTAGAAACTCAAAATAGTTACATGTGGAAATATGAGAGAAATTTGTTGGAAGTACTTGCAAAGAGTATCAACATTTTCTAAACAAACTGCAAGAAATAAGAATAAATTCACAAACATTTCAGTAACACTTTTTTTGCTTCCAACTAACGCTAATTAATAAATATGGATGTATGCAGGATGGTGAAGCAAGTAAAACAATAGATGTTCAAAAGATCAAATGCCTTTCCCCTGGCTGTCGGAACGCTTTTGAAAATCTTGTGAATCACACATCGTTTGTTTTTCAGGTCTAATCGTTCGAAGATTAACAACGCTCTTTACCCATCCATGATGTAACCAGCCCCGTAACCAGAATGGGACACTAGGGGGAGCGAAGAGTTTTCTGAGAGGGGCCAAAATTTTTAAACTATCTCCAATATTATTAAAATATGTCCAACACGTTTTTCCAGAATGTGCAAAATTTTTTCTAGGGAGGGCTTCGCCCCCCTGCGCCCCTAGTTGCGGGCCTGGATGTAACTGATAAATTGAATTTAAAGTTTGTCGGAAGAGGTAGCCAGAAATTTTTCTTCTGTCAGGTGCAAGAAGAGATTTTAGAGATTTGGAAAAAATGTGACTTCATTATAAAAGTGCAACATCACTTTCTTGTCAGATGAGTTATTGGCTTGACTGACGGGCATATCTACCTTGCTGCACTGCTGTCATCGCAATAGGGATGGCTCACGCGGGGATCAAATAAGTAGGTGTATGCTTATCTGAATTCACACAAAAACAAGGGAGTTTGATTTATGACAAAGCTGAGCAATGTCGTCATATTCGAACGATAGTGGCTCGTCGTCGGGAAGATCAGCAAATCGCTTCATCGCCCAGGGCTAGGTTAATTTCGTGCTCCTGCCAGCGATACCGAATAGCTCTATGTCGGCGCTTGATCTCCTGGGCGGACAATCAAGGTGAAGGTCGGACATAAGGTAGCTCCTTAACTAGAGAGGTCAAGCTGTGACATTCCTCAAGTCTGCTTTGTTCTTTTTGCTGGAAGGAATGAGTGTAAGTTAGCTACAGCAGGTTGTAAAAACAAAAAATTAAGCATTCGCGGAGAGGCTAACAACGGGAGAAAAATTGCCAGACCTAAGCTTGAAAGGGAAGCTTAAAATAAATTAGTTGGGAAGTTCGAAGGTTTTACAGCAGTGATACATCAAACGGGATCACACGACCATGCATTAAACGGTATGGTGAGAAAAATCTTGGTATTATAGGAAAGCTTCAAGCAGCATGATCGAAAGCGATGAACAGGCGTTAAATGTGCATCGGTTATTTTGAGCGTTTCTGCAACTGAAGACAAGCAATGAATAAAATTTAAAGATTGTCGAATAATAACCAGAACAAAATTTGTTCTTTCCGAGAGTGTTCGTGCGTGTGTGCGTCATCAAGGGATGGCGAAAAAACATTGCAAGGCTTTACAAAGTTTCTTTTCACAGTCTATTAAGCTTTACAAAATGTTTTCCATAAACCTGCGAAATATAAGCAAGTCGTGAACTAACAGTGCCTCGGCAGAAGTCACAGAAGCTTTATTGATTGAAATCAAACACTATTGAACCTTTGTGCTCTTCGTTAGAGTGAAACTTGTACGGTTTTGGCAGGGAGTCAACTCTTGATTCTTCATTATGGCAGTTTAGAGGTTAACGAGGCAGTTTACACAGAACGAGTTTGGTTAATCAAAAATATTGCATGGGAAATGTTATTGGACCATAGAAGCGCGAAACGCTGTCAAGTAACATCAGTTCATCGCATTTCCAAAACGTGCGCTGTTATCATTCGAGTGAGATTTTGTCTTACGTGATGCCTCGAGACCTCGAGATATTAAACAATGCGTTGGGGGTTAAATAGCATCAAGCATGCCGCCCGGCAATGATTTTTCCCGATGTTCTTGCCTACGCTTTACCTCCTCTCCCTGCGTTCACGTCTGGCGCCCGTTGATGCACGATAATTACCGGTCAGTAGAGCTGTTTTTAATGTTCATGCGCAGCTTGTTTATCATCATCTAGTTTCGTGCTGTGTAAATTTACTGTGATCTTGCAAAGTCTACTGAAGAAAAGAGAGAAGATCGTTTACTGAACCGACTTGTGTTTGGAAAGGGCTGACAAACGTCGTGATGGTCCTGAACTTGGATCGCTTGATCCTAAACACATCTGAACGACATGTTCGTTTCAAATACATTTTTGCTTGTCTTGTGCTGGCTGTTCTGTTTCAACTTGAAGCCTCGCGTGGGGTTGAAATTGCAACGGCGAAGTGGACCGACGATGCGCTGCAAGGGGTGTTCGACAACCTCGCGGTTTCAGTGAAGCTGCAAGACAGCCAGTTGCTGGGTGATTCCGCGAGCAGCCAACATAAAGAAGCATTACTGGAGCAAGTGCTGGAACTGGATCGAAGCGGTCAGCTTCCCACAAAGCTGAATGAAATCTTGGCCGACTGGGAAGTTCGGTCAAGACCCAAAAGGCAAAGCGAAATCTCGCCAAGCACTGGTAAGTGCGTTATAAACAGTTGCGGGCATACAACCTGATAGGTTTCAGTAATCGAGGCAAACGTCAGGTGTACCAATGCCCTAACCATCAATTCTCCAAAGTGGAAGCAACGAATGTTAAACATGCAGTACACAGCTGGAATTTTCGTCCACAGTTTGGTGCACAAGTGACACAAAACCATCATTGAAATGTTAGGCAAATAGCCTGTTTACTGGAGTTGCCTTAGCCCGTTGTCGTTGAGACTTCATTTCTTTTGCTTTACGTTAACTTGACGCGTAGTGTTGGGCCGGCTGAGGTCATAAGGACAACGTACGGTACACTGAAAACTCGTGGCTTGTAATGGGCTTTTAAATCTTGACCAACCGTGGTTCCTGACATCTCGAAACATTCTTTGGTCGCTTACAAGTGTTATAATGCAGTAGCGACCTGTCTTGGAGTTACCTTTTGTGTTTAGTCTAGATCAGGGGTCACCAAACTACGGCCCGC
>Ga0210059_1006694_pt1 | contig 18450 bp, 9 predicted proteins | sample Ectturendosymbi2_FD_188042 | JGI IMG/M metagenome (GOLD analysis project Ga0210059, IMG submission 188042) | Ecteinascidia turbinata endosymbiont from Florida, USA - Sample 2 (SPAdes) (version 2) | ecosystem: Host-associated > Tunicates > Ascidians > Unclassified | place: Key West, Florida... | reverse complement strand
CAATAACGATTCGAACTCCCGACCATGTCACTAGGGTTCAAGAGTCAGTCGGTCGGAGTTCGAGCAAATCTCTGCGACAAACGAGCCAAGAACTTGGCATTTCTGTGTCTTCTGTAAGGCGCATGCTGGTTAAGGATCTACAACTTTATCCAAACAGTTGCAGATTATAAAATGTTATCTTTGCACCTTTCTATAAATGTAATCATCATTGTGGTATCATTTAAACTCCTGGATTTGTGCCCAATCGCTTTGTTTCAACAATTGTGAAACACCCTGTACTGTTAATATATAATCGTGTGGAATTGTGTCTGTTGCGAGACGCCTGGCCAGGGTAGCAATTTCATCAGCCAGCATTTTTTAATGAGTGCCACATGCTTTCGAACAAATCATTTCTCTCCAGGTATCCATGTCAATCTCTGTTGGTCCTCCAGACCCCGATGAGTTTTTAGTAATGGATGCATATTCATCTTGAGTTATGTTTTCAAAAATGACCCTTTCTGGTTTGGTTTCAAGCATGTCAATAATGGCAGATTGTTTTGGTTCTGCCGCTTTTGGGTGCATTTCTTTGAGCTTCTTTTTGATGTCTGTAGTGATATCATGTTTTCTGTCAATGTCACTGGCATGATCCACAAAGTTATGGGCCTTTTCACTTGTCTTTGTAACATTAATCTACAGAAATCTTTCTGGTCTGATAGTTTTTGGTTTTGGCTGATCTTTTGAGTCTTTTTTGAATGGCTTCATACTCTGAGATCAGTTCTTGCAGCTTTCCGTGTTTCTACCATTCCATTCTTTTGTTCAGGTATTTGACATGTTCTCTGTTTTTTTGATTTTGAGTGATGGCTTTTGGAGTAGTAGTGGCAAGTGTATTGCTACTCGCTCCCATCTTTTACTACTGTTAAAGAGTCTTATAAGACGAGACACTTCTGCAATTAGTGTTTTTCCAACTTTTCCTCTTGGGATTTGTATATCATTTTTTTTCCATCTCACAATTTTTTGATATGCCCAATCAAGACTTTTTCTGATTTTCTTTAAGTCTTTCATCTTGCCCCATGTGATACATGTTTCACAATGGGTATTTCCTTATTTTGGTCCTTGCAGCTATCGCATAACCATTGCAATGCGTTATAGTCTTTACAAAATATCTGATATTGTTCACTCGACATTCCAACACATATGCAGTGATACCATTTTTTGCACTCTCCATCGCACTGCAGTGCAGGGCCTACTTGTTGAAGACAATTTCTTGACACACTCCACATTTATCCTGGATGCCTCAGCAGCTCCAGCGGCCTTTTAGACAAGTAGCTTTAGATATTCTAGATTATACTAAGCCTACAATATCTCTGAAACTTATTCAAATTGCATTTCACCACTGATGATGGATTGAAAGTTATGGCCAATGCAGAATACAGCATGTACAGTAGTAAGTGATGGTTAACAAAACAGATTATAGAGAAGCAACAGTGTACTGAAATGACCAATACACTCAACTGTAGGCCTAATGAGAGGATTTGACGATGATGTTATAAGTAGAGATCGACCGATGTGGCTTTTTTGAGGCCGATACCGATATTTCCAAAATTTTTAAATCTTGTTTTCTGATTCATTATCAAAAATATGATGTATTTTATGCCTTACCTTTTTTCCAAAAACTGAAAAATTAGGATTTATAAGCTAAAATTTTTGAAATCGCAGCAATTTCAATATTTGATTAGCCTGACTTGTTAGCATAGTATACACTGTTAACAATGAATAGACACAGTGCCACGAATAAAAAAAGAATGTTAAAATAACAACAGAACACTGAATGTAAGAGAATTGCCTATGGTGTTTGAACCCGAAAAAGCAAAAACAGTGCTTGAAAGTTGAAAGATGGTGAACAATGAAAAGGAAGTACAAAATGGAGCATCAAAAGTTAGAGGTTAAAATTAGTACAACACAATTATCGATTTGATTGTCAATGCAAGTCGTTAAGAACCAAATTTGGAATTTGATGTAATGCGACATTAAATAACTGCATGTCCTTAAAAAGTAAAAACTAGTTCCATTAGTTATTGCAACTGAAGTACTGGCATTGGTATGAAATGAAACACCTCCATTGGATTTGTCAATGCTCAGTAGTTCCATATCAACAGGATTGCCATGCAGAAAGCAAAGTTTTTTTGCATTTTCACCAAGTAGCCTGGAGAGGTTAGCCGGTCATCTACTGTACAACCTAGCCTAAACAAATGCAGCATTGGGCTGTAACCGATTACCGCCCGTCCGCCAGAAGTAAATTCCATAAGAACAATTTGCCATGACAATAGCTAAGGTGAACATGTGCGAATTACACATCCAATGATTGTGCAAATGTGCCAGTAGTTCTGGTCCAATCACAAACACTGCGCTTTTAAGTTGCCTAGTTGCAAACACTGCTTTTGTTAGCAATGAACACTGACTACCATGCTGCTATCGGACCAAACAACAAATCACCTCTTCAAAGTATTTGTGAAATGCTGGAGCAGCGCTTCTGTAACTTGTGTGCCACATCTACGACCCAGCATGTTGCAACAGCTTGCATTGTGAGATCACAATTATCATTATCATGCCTCGTGGAAAATATCAATTGAGTATGAACCAGCGCCCTAGGCCTAACACAGCAAGATAAGAAAAGTAGAATCCTTTTAAGATGTAACATGCAACTTCTTTACAGCGACAGTTGTCTTCACTAGCGAGTAGCGATTGGAGTTTTAATCACATTCATATCACCATAAATGTTGCTTAACATAACGCAGTTCACTTTTCATACAAGCTTTTTGAAATTAATCTGTGCTAAACTGGGCATCGATTGGACTTTTGCACCTCAAGTTACGGTCAGTCAAACTTTTCGTGTTGCAAAAACTTTCTGAAGTACAACGGGAGTTTATTCGTACACAACACCTGTAGGTGGTGGCTTCAAGCATTGCGAAACTTCTCCAGGGATGCTTTTGTTTCAGTTGCGACGGCCAATACATGTGCCATAGTTGATCTTGTCAGATTGTTTATGAAACCGCACCTGCTAGCCTTGCTGTAAGACAACTGTCTTGACTTGCTTCGTTGTGCTTTCTTGCGCAAGTTGTCTGGATGCGTGAGGAATATAACAGCGTTTTGTCAACACCTACTGAGGCTCATAAAATCAGTCGTTTTGGCCGATACCGATATATTGTTAAAATCGAAATATTGGCTAGGCCGATATATCGGTCGATCTCTAGTAAAAAATGAATCCGTTGGACTTCAGGGGTCGGAGTGGGATAAAAAATCCGAGTTTATATAAATCTGACACTGACTCCACCCAAAAACCTTTGATGCCAACTCAACAACCCTGCTATACATTATCCGAAATTGTGTTAATGCATTCCTATGTTTGAATAAAATCTACATAGACAGCAAGGGCGATTGCCGTATCCAAAACCTATGAAAGTAATTCATCAATTGGGATTATAGCTTTCGCAATATAAGGCTATTTGCTGCCCATTGTTTTGTCAGAACAGTGTTGTGACATACATGTACCTTGTCTCTCTTACAGTAGTGAACCTGTAATGAGACTTGACCACCAAATATTACTGAAATCACCCTTCCCCTAACCTTATTGGCTGGATCTACTCTTGATATAGTATATACAGACACTGCAATATAAGTGTTAGTCACATGTTCTTTTTTTGATTTTTTGTCAAGATAATTCCATGTCATTGGATTAGATTAATTACTGTAGGCCTACACCAAGCCTGACCCCCAACCTGAAAAACAATAAATCATTTAACGAAGTAGAAAAACTGAGCTGTTGAGTATCAACATCCAATTGTGTCAACTACAGAAAATTGAGATAAAAAGTAAAAATTGCATAATAGCTTCGAATTAATGCAATGCAGCATTTAATGCACCATGTTTGCACCACCCCCGTTGGAAAACCCTTGGCATAGCAGATGTAACGCATAACCCCTAAGCTATGAGATACATGCCGTTTGAATGGCAAACTGATCGCTTTATTTTAATTGTGTCAGGACAGGCGTATCCGTAATCACTTCCTAATTAGAATGTAGCAATCGATGACAAAGGTGAAGAAACATTAAGCAATGGACTAGGGTAGTAGTCAAAGAGCAAAGACCCTTTCTTATTAGTGCATTGAAAAAGTTTTTCAAATCAAAGTTTGCTTTTGTGTTTTGATGTGATGCTCATATAAGTTTATCTTATTCTTGTGTTTTTTCATAACAATGCTTTTGTTTAAAGGTCAAAACGTTTCTCATGTACTTGATGACATGGTATAACAGTTGTTCACAATGACTTTAGGTAGTTGTAAACAATATGGGTTATTGTTCATTGGACTATTAGCAGTTTTCCAACTTGAAGCATCTGATGTGTGCAAGAATATTCATGGAAAAGATTTTAACCAACTGTCTGGGTAAGATATACAGTATGAACTTTAGTCATATGTGTGTTATAAACAATTGATGCTAGAAATGTATACTTAATTACCAAACTCATAAATTCATCCTAAACCAGTGGTTTTCTACGTTGGCAAAATCACCCCCCAGGGGGCGATTTTATGCATATCGAGGGAGCGATTTTGTGATTAATGAGATTTGGGAGGGGATTTCAGTTTCCATGGAGGTCAGTTCTGCAGGTTGAAACGTACTAAATTTTGAATTGATTGAAAAAAAAACAACGTTTGTTTCTTTGGAATCAAAGCATTTGATGCATTTTCGACTCCATGATTCGTAACAAATGTTATAAAGCACATATGGTCACGTAACAGTCAAGCTAACATCGTTGTGCATAAAGCTTCACTGCACCAACTATCTAAGAAGGCATTGGCTATAGATCAGAGATGAGCACGGATCAGGACTGAAGCCAATCTTTACCGGATCAGGACTGTATCGGATTGCTTTTTTTTTTTTAAATTTGGCAGATCAGGACTGGATCGGACTGAGAAATTTTTTGTTATTTTAATGTGATTATTCTGAAAATATCAAAAAATTTAGTTGATCCGATTTCACAGGTTTGCTAAATGGTAGTGTATTTTGCCATCAAATGCAAAATCTCCTGGGATTATTTTGCCATTTGAACTGTATCCACCTTTGTTCACATATAACATTTAGTTCTCTTAGCAACGTGAGCATAGTTGAGTGGTTAGTGTCTATGCCTGCTGAGTCTGCTGTGCGATTGTTCGTTGGTTCTGCTTGTACCATATCCTTTGGCTTAGCTTGTAGAGATTACACGTTTGATTGGAGTGCTTTTAAACGCAGCCTACTTTTTCAAAAAGTTTAGGGTTTGGGGTTTACGTTTAGGGTGTATGTTTAAGTTTCGGTTTAGGGTTTACCTTTAGGGCTTGGGTTTAGGGATTAGGTTTAGGGTTTAGGTTTAACTTTTGGGTTTAAGTTTTAGGTTTGAGTTTTGGGTTTAAGTTTTAGGATGAGCTTTTGAGTTTAGGGATTTGGGTTTAGGTTTTGGGTTTGGTTTTAGGTGTAAGGTTGTAGGTCATGTAACAAGGACGTTATGCTAATCCAAGTGTATCGTCCTCATTACTTGACCAATCCAAGCAATTGGATTCTTCCAATGGCAAAATAATTCCAGCAGTGCTTTTCCTTGATGCTAAGTAGTCACTTCCTTGTTAAATTTAGGAAATGCCAGAAGGCTGTGTCTATTTTGTCTCATATGGCAAAAGCACTGCTGGAACTATTTTGCCTTCAACTAATTGTATTTGGCTAAAGGCAAAATAGCTCCAGCAGTTCTTTTGCCTCATGAAGCAAAATAAAAATGCACAATTTCACATTGGCGGATCAGGACGAGATCAGACTGATGATTTTCAAAAATTTTGCGCATCAGGACTGGATTGGATTCAATTTCATTGGATCATGACTGGACTTGGACTGGAAAATTTCAGTCCGCTCATCTCTGCTATAGATACACCTGTGGATCTTAAAATTTGAAAACTTATTAATACGCTACCTGTGATGTAGCAGTTACGCAGTAGGCTTGGTAGAAATGAACTAAACGTAAAAGATAAACCCTAACTGTAGCCCTAAGCTAACCTACCTCTAACAAGGTGAGATACAAACCAAAAATCACCTCGGCAAGGTGAGATACAAACCAAAAACCATTGGCATAGCAGCCGTAACATGTAACCGATACACTACATGCGATCCATGCAGTTTGAATGACAAACTGACCCTTTTATTCGAATTGCGTCAGGCCAGGCGTATCCGTAGTCACTTCCATCTAAGAACACTGAGATTGTCTTTGGTTAGAAGTCAAGTATTGCAATTCTCATGAAGATTATGAATGTGCAAGTATTTTGTTGACTCTAATGTTTAAAATAAGATAAAAGAGTAGACATTATTGCCAATAAACTGTTACACTGACTAGTTTGTTAGGTTGGTTAACTGAATCATTCTATGAGCAATGTCACATAAAGGACATCAGGCAATAACATATGCCAAGCCAGTATACATCAACATTGGGGTTTTGGATGTTTCTGATATATGCATTAATTTCTATGATATTGATATTGGTTGAAAGTGACCAATCTAACTATCATAAAATACCCAATCAGTCAAACTCTCTTTTTCAAAAGGAAGACTTCAGCCTTTTTGAAGGTAGTAAAACTGGCCCAACAGTCATAACATGGCTACCACTAAGTCGTAACATCGACTTTTGCGGTGATAGCAAATGTTAATTTCAAGTTGTAGTCAAGATTAGGCTAGTGATTTTTGTTGTGAACTGTCACAAATCTTTCCAACCATATCGTGTTATCAGCAAAATTGCCTTGAAACAAGTCTTCATGGGCTTTGGTAGAGCCTTGCCAAACCAGTGCTTCGTAGGCGAAAATATGATAGTTGTTTTTAATATGTGTTTTGTAATATTTAGTTCATACCTTGAGTAACACAATGCAGGCTTACTGAAGTGTGTTTGGTTGTAAAAATATGACTGTTGCGAGACAATTCACATAGCAATTAGTGGCTAGTAAGTTTTTCAGTCCAAGTGTTTTGCTGTACTGTGTTCAACTGACTATGACAGAGTATAACAGACAAGTAGGCTAGGAAAGAAAAGTCATTTTAGGTGCAGATCCAAGGGGGCAATTGTGGCAATCTCACACTTAGAACCTATGAAAGTAACTTTATTCACAATAATTCTGTACAACTTGGAAAAAAATTGCAAATGAAGGCCATTTTGTCATACATTGTTTTGTCACAACAGTGTTTTGAAGCATACTACATTCCTCTTACAGTAGTGAAGCTGTTATGAGACCTACGAAATATTTTTAAAATTATCCCCCTAACGTTATTGGTTGGATCAGCCCCTACCTTTTCGCCACCTGTTGTTGGAGGCTGGCTGTGAAGTCATTCTGTTGTGGAGGTCAAACCGAAAGTCTCATTGTGTAGAAAGGTACTGGGGGAAATGCCTTTTTGCTATCTAGCTAGAATAAGCCAATGGGAGTCCACCAATTCCAGGAAATCTCATCGATATCAAAAGCGACAATGAAACCCGCGTTATATTTCATACACATGGTGGGTCAAATTTTGGGATGAGGGCAATGAGCATTTTACAGAACTTTGGGGAAAAGCAGGGTTTTCTTAAGGAAAATGTTAGGTACCTGGTACGGACCTGCAGGGATCCGATTTCTGTGATTCTAGGGACCAGATGATAATTTTCTCTGATTATAAGGACACGATTCTCAATTCTAGGGTCCTGAATCGGGTCCCTAAAACGCCTTAAAAAACCTGAGGAAAAGTGAAGCTATTATTATTGGTGTCCCATGACATTTTTTGCTGAACAAGACTTCTGCCAAGTATAGCCTACTGCACATGTGTAAGAAATGCTGTAATCATATTGACATGAACAAGACCGGTGGAAACACCACAAGACAGCTGACCAACTTGCAAACTGCTTTGAAAAAGCTTGAAGCTAAACACCACCGCAAGGTTAGCATTGGTTGGAACCAGCTGTATTATGGAAACAAATAACATTTGTATATTCTACAAATAAAATGCATTTGCATTCATTTCATTTGTTCATTTTGTTTTGTGTTAACTAGATCGCTTGTCTATATTTCATTAGCACTGAATTGTTTTCAAAACATAAAAATATCTTTAGCCAACGCAAAAATTCTAGGTAGGGGGCAATTTTCAAGTAAGTTCCTGTAGGGTGGCGATAGAACAAAAAAGGTTGAAGACCACTGTCCTAAACTGTTGACAAACAAGGGGGCTCATCTCTAACTTACACTGTTAACATAAGGTTTAATTATTGGCAGATGACTGAAAGATTGCAGACTCATTTTTCAATTGTCATTTGATCCTTTTTATTATGAAAAATACCATTTTGTGTTTTTCTGTCAAACCATCACACTGCATTTTGTTAGTGTTTAGCTGTTTGTGCATATGATTCATAGTTTTGTGTACTTTTGGTTCCTTTTGCTACTTCAGTATTTGTTGTTCTATATGGCTTTTAATGTGTGGATACTTCGTAACCACTCTAATAAACTATGCAGTATCTATTTTGCTTCATTAGGCACAGGCACTTCTGGAACTATTTCGCCATTAGCTGAACATGATTGGTTAAAGTGGTCACATGCCTAGTTCAGAATGCATGATCAGTTCTAAAGTCATGACCTGTTTAGCCATGATGTCTGCAACGCCCAGTCTGACATGCATGGATGACGATTGTCATGGTTTCAGTTCTAGCAAGCTGTTAACACTTTGGCGTCTGGCTGCTTTCGGCAATTTTCGGAAAAAAAAACTGACTAAACGCAAGTGGCTTTGCGCGGGAATTTCTCTGGTCCGGTATGCTCTATAGACCCAGTAAAACTCTCAAAAGGTGTGGCAAGTCTTCTAGTATGCACTCGAAAAAAATTTTTTGCTTGGGGATGCAGGTTTTTTGTGAGTGACGTCATAAGTGGAGAACTTTTAGGCCACTTTGCCTGGCTCTGGGCGCCAACCATTAGGTGGTAGTATTTTGCTAAAGTTTTTACTGGAAACTAGGCTACAATCCCAGTCTTTTGATACTTTGGATGACCTGCTGGGGTTTCGGGTTCAAAAGTTGTGATGTAAGTTAGTAAAATTATTTGACTAATTAGCTAATTAGTTAATTAATTAATTTGTTTATTTTAGTTCATAACTTTTGAACCAGATACACTAGAAAGTCGATCAAAGGCTCAAAAGACTCGGACTCGAGTCTAGTTTCCATTGAAAACTTCAGCGAAACACTTTGGCCTAGCGGTTGGGCCTTAGGCCAAGCAACATGAGCCAAAATGACCCTAAAACTACTTCACTTATGACGTCACTCACAAAAAACCCGCACCCCCTGTTGAACAGCTCTCTAGTGCAATCGGCGGAGGAGCTAGGGCGTTGGTAAGGCAACCGAAAACTGCAGTTTTTTTTGCGAAAATCGCCAAAACCACCCAGACGCCAAAGAGTTAAATACTTACAATTTGAAAAATTAAAGATAAAACTCTTGAAAAATCATTTTTCACACAAAATACATGATATATATGTGTATTGCAATAGTAAAAACAATGCCATTAAAATTTTATGTCCAGTGTTCTTCAAAATGTAAGACATTTTCATTTATAAATATAAATGCCTGATGTGATTAATATTTACTTCTGATAATTTTGTAAAAAAAATGTGGAAGGTACAAGTGTTTTATGTTTCAAAATATATTTTGTATTTAAGACTACTTTGATTTGTGTCGCAATTAAACCATTGACAATATCAATGTTCAAAATAATTTGAGTGTTGTTGCTAAGAGTAGTTAATGCTATTTTTTTTGCAGCGTTTGGGAAGTTCATTACAATAACAGTGGTTCTCATGAAGTCTACTTGATAAATTTGTGCAATGGATTGAAGCACAAACAGTGCACTAACAGTACAGTTTGTCTCACTCAAAATGGCACGAATGGTAATGCATATGTGTTTGTAATTTGTAAAATATCAACAAAGCATATGTATTGTGGTGCATATACAGCATGCAAAAATTGTGTTATATTTAACGTACTTGTCATCAGGCTATCCAGATCTATTTGTTTGCTAAAAGCAACCAAAATACCAGGTGAGTGTTTTGTTTTTTGTGACGAAATAATGGTTCACACAGTTCCATAAATCATACAGCATTGCGAAGAATAGAATGCAGAAGCTATATAATATTTTAACATGTTTGCTGCTGGTGAATGATATATTCATACCTGAAAATCACTCATTCAGTCGTTAATTTCACGCCAATTTGTAACTCCATAATTCACCAGTTGATTGTGCTAGAAAGCTGTTCAAACCCTGAAAAGTCTCAACAAGTCTTCAAACCTGCAGTGAAAAAAATTTTCGGTTTTGCGTTTCAGGTTTTTTTTGAATGACATCATAATTACGGTAGGTTTTTGGCCATTTTGGCTCATGTTACCTGGCTTAGGGCCCAACTGCTAGACAGAAGTATTTCGCTAAAGTTTCATTGGAAACTAGGCTAGAATCCAAGTCTTTTGAGCCTTTGGTAAACTTTCTAATATTTTTGGTTCAAAAGTTAATATGGCGTTAAAACAGATTAATTAATTATATGATTATGGGATTAATTAATTATTTTGTTGTTTTTAGGTTATAACTTTGGAACCCGAAATCACAGCAGGTCATCCAAAGTCTCAAAAGACTCAGATTTTGGCCTAGTCTGTAACAAAAACTTGAGTGAAATACTACCATCTAACGGTTTGGGCTCAGGACCAGATGAAGTGGGCCAAGAAGGCCTGAAAGTACTCCAATTATGGCGTCACTCACAAAAAATCTGAAACCCAAAACCAAGCAGTTGTTTTTATTTGCATACTCGATGACCTAGCGAGTCTATTAAGGGTTCAAACAGGTCTGTTGCACAATCGCCTGGTGAGTTATGAAAGTTGGTAAGACAACAGAAACTGCTTGAAATAGGTGGAAATTGGCGCTGGCAGTGAAGGTTTTAACATGTTTTCTTCCGGCGTACAAATATATTGTACTTGGAAATTGGGTGAAAAACCAAGGATATTTAAGTTTTCTATTATCAACCGCATAGCTTGTTAGCCGATTGCACCAGAGAACTGTTCAAACCCTCAAAAAACTTGGCAAGTCTTACACATAAATACAAAAAAATCATGAAAATCATAAAAATGTGATTTGAATCAAAAAAATCTGATCGGGTCCAAGGGCCAGATAGCGGTTTGGTCCTAGGGCCAGATGAAGTGGGCTAAGAAGGCCTAGTTTTGGGGTCATTTTGGCTCATGTTGCCTGGCCTAGGGCCCAAGCGCTAGGCCAAAGTGTTTCGCTGAAGTTTATTGGAAAATAGGCTCGAGTCCGAGTCTTTTGAGCGTTTGATCAACTTTCTAGTGTTTCTGGTTCAAAAGTTATGTTCTAAAATACACAGATTAATTATCTAATTAGCTAATTTGTCGAATATTTTTACTAACTTACATCACTACTTTTGAACCCGAAACCCTAGCAGGTCATCCAAAGTATCAAAAGACTCAGATTGTAGCCTAGTTTTCAGTAAAATCTTCAGCGAAATACTACCACCTAATGGTTGGCCCCCAGGGCCAGGCAAAGTGGGCCAAGGTGGCCAAAAAATCCTCCACTTATGACGTCACTCACAAAAAACCTGCACTCCCCAAGAAAAAAAATTTTTTTCGAGTGCAGACTAGACGACTTACTGCGTCTTCTGACGCTTTGACCAGGTCCCAAACAGGAGCGGAGACATTCCCACGTAGAGCCACATGCGTTCAGGTGTTTTTTTTCAAAAATCCCCGAAAGCAGCCATACGCCAAAGAGTTAGGATTATGATTGATCAAAAAAATATTAACGATTGATGATTGCTCCATGTCTGCTCCTCCCACCTTAAACATATTACTCCGCAACAGAAAAAACATTTTTGCAAAATCTATTAAAAACTTTCGCTTCCGGGTGGAACCCCTGCAGCGATATCCACTGTTACTGGGTGCCTTACCTTTAAGGACTGCAGGAGCCACTGTTTTGGTAGAGCTTTGCAACACTATTACTTACTAGCCGATTGAGCTAGGGAGCTGTTCAAACCCTCTACGGATTCAGCAATTGTTCTAGTTTAGACAGAAAAAATTTGTTTTTCATTTTGGGTTTGGCTCTAAAGACTTGGGTGATGGCTTAGTTTCCAAAAAATCGTTGAGCCACAAAAATGGCTCATTGGATTGATTCCCAGGGCCATAACACCAGAATCGTTGTTAAGAATATACATATATGTCACCTGGTAACTGTGGTATGTTTTCCCCCATACATGGGGCAGTGCTGAAAGTGTTAATATGAGACACTGTAGCCCATAATCGTCTTGGGGTATGTATTGTTGACGATGTCTCACAGGTTGTTCGTCTAAATATGTGAAAAGTGTCTCAACGTCAGAACAACTTTTGTGCGCCTCCACAGTACCTACTTCACCTGAACTCAAATCATTGAACGAATCACTCATAGCTTCATGACCAGACTCTTTACCATCAACTACAATATTTGAGACTAGTTTCAGTGCTGGATCTCCAGCTGCTGCTAGGTCTGACGTAAAGGCTTGTGTTTTCTTCCCATCAGGAAAATGTGCTGAAGAGGACCAGGTTAGTGTCAAGTTACCTATTTTTTATAAGACAACAAATGGTGTGTAATGCCACATCTCAGATTTTGCTTAAGAAAATTTAATTCTGAGCTCAACAAAAAAAATTTGCAAAATCGAATGTATATTATAAGAGATATGATCATTTGAAAACTAAGTGTTCGATGGTGTCACACATGAGTGATTTTGTTGTTCTTTGTTTTTTCTTTGTTTCTGTTGGTAGGAAAGAGGTGAAAATTGGTATTCAATCATTTTTGGGATCAAGGAATTCAAAAATGCAACTTTTAAAATGGTAAAAACTAAAGAAATAGGTCTAAATTAGATTTAAAATATTTTAGGTCACTGACCACTTGGTGACACCCCATGAATGGGAATGACTAAGATCAAAAATTTTTTTGAAAAAATGATCTACATGGATGCTTCAATTCAGTAAATATAAAGAATATTAGGCCCCAGCTAGATAAAAGGTTGCCCTTAGCCTCTAAAAATATTGCTTGCATATTTTCCAATTCATTTGTGACATGGCAAGAAACAGACTTGTCAGGATAAAGAAACTGCCAAAATGCAGATTTGCTTGCTTGAAACAATAGGAAATTTGGTTTAAAGAAAACACATAGGCTATACAGTATACACATATTTATTTTTCTTGCTGTAACGTGCTCTAATCTTACACAGAATTTAACAGCAACTAAATTATTTGGTTATCTGTGCTCCTTAAACAATCGTGTTTGGGAGTCTGGAAAAGTGGCTAGTGGCCAATATGCCAGGTTAACAAGCAATGGTTAAACTTTGAAATCAGGAATAAACGAATGTAAAATCTTCCTTTCCCAGATATGTACTGAAAATTGTTTCAATTTATGACAGGCCCTTATCTCAATTTCCGATTTTCATTGTCAACAGAAAGCAATAAACATATGATGTGATATAGAAATAGGTAACTGTTACATTACATTGCACAACATTTGTTTGTGGTACTGTATGACACAAAAATCACTTATCATGTATATTAAATTTTTTGCAATTCAAAAGTTTGTTACATCACAACTAAAGTTAAGCGTTCAAAATTAGTTCAGTAGAGGTCAGGCAGTTGTTAGTTTTGTCAAATCCAAGCAACTGATTCGATGTTGTTCCAGTTGTCTTAATGAGGTAGATACCAGCAATATAAGCAGGGTCATACCTTCCTTATTTCTAAGATTTTTCCTTGTTTTGCAGTACTTTGTCTTAGAAAATATAACTGTCCTTATTTGTGACTCGCGTCCTTATTTTTACTGTAGCATTAACAATTTTAAATAAGCAATATCTGATAGACATACAGACGATTTCTATCTCATTGTAAACATTTTGTAATCAAAGTTTTTGATGTCATGAAAGTAGTATAATCTTGCAGCACAGAGACATAACGCACTATCAGGTATTGTTAGCACTATAAGCTGTCTACTCTGGTTAGGATTCTTAGGAAAGCTGGTTTTGTAGTGAAGGTTTAGCATTTAATTGATTCAAGAAATTATAAGCAAGCGAAAATAAATTTCCGTGGCGATTACAAGCAGGGATGCCGGAACAGTGGTAGGGCAAGGGGGCAGTAAAAAAGCTGAAGGCAATGAAACTTATAAAAACCAAAAAATTCATTGCCAATTATAGCTTGCTTTTGTTAAACAATATTGTTGACCTCAGAAATAATAAAAAATGTATTGAATTTGTTTTAATTCGATCTTGGTATACTATGAAATTGTCGATAATACTGTTATGAAAAAGACACCTCTGTCCCATTTCCCCTTTTTGAAGGGTGAGGGGCAATGCCCCTGTTCTCCAGTGTTTCTACTTAACGATATCAGCACTCACTGTCTCGCTGCATGAGAAGACTTGTTTCCATGTTATTGTTGCACAATAAAGACCACTAGTAGAAAAATCAGCTCTCAAGTTGCCTCTGGACATGAGTGAACTGCAAGCTCATCACTGCATGACACCAGAACGGTGAACCTGGCTGTGCAGTGTGAGTGCCGTAGCAGCAAATAAACCGTCATTGCAAGAAATAAATCAATTAGTCGGAATTGAACTGCTGACATCAAGTTTTCTAAGAAATTTTGGTGCTTAGTCCCAATATTCAGTGAGGGGCAATGCTCTTTCCCCCCCTTGCGGACACCCATGGTTTTCACGTACCGTGAGTTCAAAACTGTTTGCTTGAGTTTAGTGTAAAAGCGCACCCATGATAGTCGATCATTTCTCATTTACATATACCGCAAAGATGCTGACCTCAAAAATAATAACAGAAATTATAGAAAATCATTCTGAATTTTATGTGTGCGCGATTAGCTGCTATGACTTTTTGCAAGTCGATCTTGATAAATCATGAAATTACCTTTGATACCGTTATGTAAGGGCACCTGTTCCCTCGTTGCCCTGCCTTTCAAAAGGCATGGGGCTGTGCCCCCATCATGCACCCCCATTCCAATGTCCTTGATTATAAGAAGGAAGTCGAGAATGAGACATGGCTGAAGCAAATGGTTGCTGAAGATATATAGGCAAATATACGATTTGATGTTGGTCGTGCAAACAGGAACGCTTGTTTGCTTGTTAGGTAATATTATCAAATTCTCCTCAGCCGTGCTTATTTTTGGTTCTAGATTGATGGTAGCCCTGAATATAAGTAAGCTCTTGAAAATATTTAAAGCCTAAGGCAGATGCTGGTATCACAAATATATATACTTTTGCAGGGTTTATCTTTACAGGAAGGTAATTTATATTATTTGTTGATATGCTAAGAATGAATGAGAAATGCTGTTTTGGAAAGCTAAAAAAATTATCAATTAGTATGATGAGCTTGTAAAAGTGCTTGCATAGTCTTGAATCCAAAATTATTGTATGTCAAATTATTTGCATTTAATAATATGTGATTATGTGTTGAAGATGAAGAGCTTATGTCAATTAGGTAAACTTGAATGAAATGCTTGTTGTACAAAGGTAAAAATGTCAACATTGGAGCTAAATATTTATTAAACCTAGTGCATGTAATTTCAAAATTAGAGGCTAAAATGTTTTAATTCAAAAAATTTCAATTAAAAAAAAATTTTTAACAATCATGAATTTGCAAATTGGAATGTTTTCTGCTAAAAGTTTACAACTTGTCAGATTGGTATTAGGGTATGCAATTTCATCAGAACAAAGTAGATACCAAGGAGCACAATAACCTAGTGATTTTGTTGCTAGTAAATTCAGTTTTAGATAACAGACTTGTTCTATATAGCAAGAATAATATATATGTGTATACTTATTAGCATTCGTGAAATAGAATGAAATTAAAATTTAAAATTTGGACCAAGACCTCACTGATCAGCCTCAATGCCTCCCTCAAAAGAAAGTTGCTTCCTTGTGAGGTGTAAGTCCCATGTTGGGAACCACTCCATGAGATATAAAGAACATTTGATAAACCATTAATATAAAGGTAAAACACTGTTGCACGCAGTGTATTCAAATGTCAATGTTTGCCTGATTTCAACTTGTATGACTAAACGATGCTTGTACAAAAAATACAGAGATCATCTTAGTAAACATTTGGATAAAATTATAGCGATGCAAGTGTGTATGAAAATCTCCCAGGAAAGTCTGGACATAAATGGGCGTTTCCTAGACACTGACTTAGTAGTTATGAAATTGGTAATTTTCATTTAGAAGATTTCAGACAATAATTTGCTCATGACAGAGTGCATAAAGACATTGGTATTCATTCAAATAAGATACTACTGATTTAGATGATGGTAGCGATTTAGATTATGACCCAACAATTGAGCAAGCAGCATATTCTGCTGCAAATGTAAATTGCTGTTTTGCAGAGCATCAGGAGATACAATGTACCTGGGCTTAGATGGCACATCAATCTTTAAAGTAACATTTTCAGAAAGCTACTGATACAGCAACCTGTTCCTAAACAGCTTGTGTTAGCTTTAACAAAAATGATTTATTGTAGTCATGGTAATGAAAGGTTTGCTCTGGAATATGAGAAAAGTTTTTGATAGTGGTGTTGATTTCTGCAAGTATTCTTTTGAAATACAAGGTATTTGAAATATTTCAGGCCTCAAAATTCAGAAAGCTTGGCATAAAAGCCAGAAACCCTGCAATGTTTCTGCAGCAAAAACAAAAAGTGACAGCCTTCAAAGTGGAAAAAACATCAAGAAACACATTAAGCATGAGGTTTACACATGGTTTTTCATCAACAACACTTGGAAATGTAGAAATGTGAAATAAATTTGTGACAGTTGCAGAATGAAATGCAATACAAAATTTACAGATGATGAGAAAAGGACAAATCAATTTTTGGTCACTGGAACATAATATTTGCAACAATTTTAGGTCACTTTAACAAAAAAGCAAAGAACAGTGAAAAGAAAACCATAACAAGAGGAAAATTAACTTCAAGGTATACTTTGCACATGTATAATGTTAGTTTCATAAAAAAAATTTTATTGTAAGCTGTTTTTTTGTCATAAAATGAAACGTTTTTGAAATGACCAAAAAATTAAGTCATTTCAGTCAGAAGGTCTGAAAATATAGGCAAATGTACACTGCTTTGGTGAGTTTTAATACAACTGTGAGACTAATGACCAAAATATTTCAGTGACCAAAATGTCTCAGCAAAAAAAGCAGGTTACAAGTACCTTCATTTACTGGGAATGCCCTTTGCAAAACTTGCTTTACATTGTATATATGTGTTCTCACTCCATGCAATTGATAATATCAGTTTATTACGCCCATTAAGCCACATTTTTTCTTGGAACCTTAGATTATATAGAGGTTTATGTCCATTTAGAAAGTGGGTCAGCAAAAATGTAAGAATTCAAAACAGGTCTATGTCCACAAGGGGGTCAAGAAAACCAAGGGGGTAGTCCCAGAAGTTTTTAAATTTGTTTGATGTGACATGTACCAATGTGACCTACAATTGGTCAGAGTTTGAAAAAGTACCTATACAAGGTGAAAAGGCAGGATAACTTTGAGCTGAAAGAATTTTTTTGCCATTTTCTCAAAACCCCATCTTTGGACTTAGTTCAGTTTAGTGTTACAGTGACGGTATGTTTTCTTTAAACCAAATGTAATGTCATTTCAAGTAAGAAAAACTACATTTTGGCAGTTTTTTTTTATCCTGACAAGTCTATTTCTTGCCATATCACAAATCAATTACAAAAAATGCAAGCAATATTTTAGAGGCTAAGGGCAACCTTTTAGCTAGCCGGGGCTTAATTTTATTTATGTTTTCTAAATTGAAGCATCCATGTAAATCATAAATTTCAAAAAAAAATTTTGATTTTACTCATCACCACTCTGAAAATATAGAGCGTCACCAAGTGGTCAGTGACCTAAAATATTTTAAATATAATTTAGACCTATTTCTTTCGCTTTTATCGTTTTGAAAGTTGTGTTTTTGAATTCCTTGGCCCCCAAAAGGGTAGAATACTAATTTTTACCTCTTATCAATAGAAACAAAGAAAAAAAAAACAACAAAATTGCTCAGGTGTGACACAGTAAAACACTTAACACGTTGAGAGTCGGCCTACGGTATATTCGTACTTCGATTTCGGCCTAAAAAACAGCAGTTTTTGGTTGCCTTACCAACGCCCTAGCTCCTCCACCGATTGCGCTAGAGAGCTGTTCAAGGGCTCAAACACATCAGCTAGTCCACTAGATTGCACTCGAAAAAAATGTTTTGGTTGGGGGGGCAGATTTTTTGTGACTTACGTCACAAGTGAAGTATTTTTAGGGTCATTTTGGCTCATGTTGTCTGGCCTAGGGCCCAACCGCTAGGCCAAAGTGTTTCGCTGAAGTTTTCATTAGAAACTAGGCTCGAGTCCGAGTCTTTTGAGCCTTTGATCAACTTTCT
>Ga0210059_1006693_pt1 | contig 18452 bp, 11 predicted proteins | sample Ectturendosymbi2_FD_188042 | JGI IMG/M metagenome (GOLD analysis project Ga0210059, IMG submission 188042) | Ecteinascidia turbinata endosymbiont from Florida, USA - Sample 2 (SPAdes) (version 2) | ecosystem: Host-associated > Tunicates > Ascidians > Unclassified | place: Key West, Florida... | reverse complement strand
ATGAAAATTGTTCTCAGCCCACAATAGAGAATCTTGTGTTTCGCACGTCGGTTGAACAAACAGCGCCTCATCGATTGTTTGGCTTCACACGGAACGCAAATCAGTATAAATACCTTCGACATGGAAACACAGCGCAGGATATTCGGCCCAAGCGACGATGTTAAGAGCATTCAGAGCTGAAAACGCCGGCTGTTTGAAACGTGAGCGGGGAAAGCGGTTTTAGATGCTGCGAAGTGATAGTGGATCGATCTTTTGTTTGAGAATCAGTATCTGTCTTTGTTGCTCTTGTCCCTTGTTTGAAGGAAAACCGTACTCGAAATAGATTTGAACTACTCGGTTTGAGTAACCGTGCACTTCCTCATCTGCGTTCAGTGTCATTGCACGATAAGCTAGACTTCGCTTTTAGTAGCATATTAATAAAGTAGATTAAGGGTCGGAGCATAACTCTTTTGATCACAGCCTCTTGGGCAACAAAGTAAAAAGTTAGGAAAAGCGCAACAGATCGTTCAAAAATCAATATGAACGAAAAGCCATTGCACAACACCAAGTCCTTTATGCTAGCGTATTTTCATTGTCAACGTATGGACTGTTGTTCAAATAGAAGTAAAGAAGTTTCGATATGTGATCAGTGCGCTTTACAAAGCGTGAAACGCATCGTTTCATGAGAAACATACGCCGTCTATAGTCAACCTCAGATCAATAACAACTCAAGTTTTCATCTTAGGTGAACGTTAAAATATCTTGGTTGTACGTTATGCAATGACATGACTTTTAAGTTTAAACACACTGTCGATTGCTCAGGCATTTATTTACTTCCCTCCGATAGATATTTCGATAAATTGATTTCGTCACGCCGGTGTGCGTTATTGTTCCCTTGAGTTCTTCAACCATGTCATGCGTTGACCAACAAGCATTGCTTGTAGTCGTGGAGTTGCCTATCCAAGTCCCTTTCCAAATCTGCAGATTTACGATTCTTAAGGCTTGCACGCGTTGCAAAATACTTGTCAACACTTTGGTTTTGCTGCTCACATGTATCGGATTCTTCAACTTATTTCTTATCCTCGAATAACTCACCGATAAGTGGATCATTTTGCAAAGAATCCATATCTTTGTTGGACTGAAAATGCACGGAAAACTTTACGCAGTGCAAGGATTGGGAAGCTTGCGTGTTTTTACGTAGAGCGCTTAGAAGACAAATTTTGTCAAAAAGACAGGTGACATCCCAGGCCTCGAGAAAAACGAACTGATTTGCTATATGCGGTTTCAGTCCAGGCTTTGAAAACCACTGTGCAGTGGGTTGTGTGGATCACAGACAATGGAAAGAGTACATTAAACTCCATGTTTCACTAAGCAGTAAATGTCGGTTTCGCTTTATTCTATTGCACCTGTCTGTGTGCCCATATATGCAGGCCTATCGTTATTTGTAACCATGCATCATGCAACAAGTCAAAATTTGAAATCTTTTGCAAAAACCAGCTGAGACCCAAAGATTTGTAAACTCCAGTTCATTTGCGAAAACCAGTTAGTTGGAAAACTTCTTTTCCTTTATGGGGGAAGAGACATTAGTTATACAGCTGCTAATATAAGCGCCTAAGACGTTATTTTGAACATCATGGCGTTGCTGTGGTGAGTTGATGAATCCAAGAAAATTGTGGATGTATAACTTTGTTTTAGTTTAATTGCAAAGATCCTGTAATAAAGTAAGTGAATTTTTGCTGAATAAATGCAGCGCATTTAGTCTATAGTGAACCAATTCATTTATGCCGATCAGTTTATAGAGAGAGCTGCTTGTGCGTAATAAATAGCTTGTCACCACAATCGAAGAGCAACAAATACCGAGGGATCCAGTGGAGTTGAAATGTAATAAACTTTAAAATGTTATCGTATTCTCTAATTTTTGCCATAAAAGCTCAGGGCTCGGGACATCGATTGCTAGTGCTACTAAAACCAATTAATAGTAGGTGTATGCACTTGAATTCGTAAAGTTTTCTACTCATGCTTGGTAAGGGTTATGAGCATTTCTTGAATTCTATAGGTGTCACGTGGATTGACTGCTAAACAACCACTGCAGTATTTGTAACAGAAGTAAACCCGAATCTGAGGATAGATCAAATACCAACAGTCATGAACATACCAACATAATAATTTTTGATGGATCAGGTTTAATCGATCTGTAAAGGGGTGGTTTGAAAATATCATGTTGAGAAGGAAATAAATCACCACCAAGTTGACTTATGCTGTCCCCAAGGTAGGCCGTTAGAAATAAAGTGATGAATTTTTAAGGATAAGACAAGTTTGTAAGACTGTTACAGGTAAAACTGTCAGTGACATAACTTGTCTCTTCCTCAAAATAAAATGCTTTTGTGTACACCTTGTATTAAAGCATTATCATATCCAGTCCTTTGAGTTTCTGGAAATACAGTACATTTCTTTCAGAATCGTATTGTGAAGCATGAAGGAAGTTGCAGCAATGTTGAGCGCTGGCGAAAATTAGTGCTTGGCAGATGGTTCTTGCCCATGAAGTTGAACATTAAAAGTTTAGCTGAAAGGTTAGGGTTGATAACGCTTCTTGGAGTTTTAGTACAGGAGTATCAGCAACACTTAAAGAGCTTTCAAAACATGATGCTTCTATACCAGAGTTGACAAGAATACCACTCCTCAATCGATTGAAAATTTCAACTTAAAGTTGCGTTTTATTTACAATAGCAAGCTGTCGTAATTAGGTTTCTCTGTTTTATGCTTACGTACAATTGTTGAAGTTACGATGGAACTCTTATCCAGGATAGAATTCAACTTTTTGCCAACGATAGACTCGTTTCTATCACAACTGATTGCAAAGATTGGAAGAAAGTGTATCAGACAAAAAACACTAGGTTTCAAAGATTATCATCATTTCTTGACATATTTTCCGAACGTGTCTAGATTGCTTGAAGCAAAGCATGTGTTTTTCTTGATGTGCTTCTACAGATGTTGGAAGAGCAAAATTCTGGGCATGTTTCATTAAAGAAACTGAAATGTTTTAATTTTGTGGAAAGGTTTCAGGTGAAATTGCAAAGCACGACTGTTGGTGCTAACTATACAAAGTAAACATTAACACGTTGGGGTACTTTCACTGCACTTGGCGCCTAATTTGCTTTTTGTTTTCAGAAGTGTTTAGTGTGTGTCCTGTGTAATAAGTAGTCTGTTTGTAAATCTCAATTCTGCAAAAGACAACTTCACCATTCCTACCTCCCCACCAGCTTCAGCCATGTGAGTGCAAACAGTCTTTACCACAGCGCTGCAAGCATCGAATGTGCTTGCAAATGACTAACAACTGCGAGTTTCATTTTCCAGTCCTTTATCCTGCGGTGCGCGGTACTGCAGTAGGCTGTGCCTTGCGTAGCATTTGCAAAGAAGCAACGAAACTGTGTAGTAAGATATATATACTGTATATATATATGCAGTATATATAGCACAGCTCAGTTTTTGAGCTGATTCAAGAAATGGACGAAGCGGCGTAAAAACGAACCGCCCGTCCTTCAAAATTTTGTTTATTTTGATTTGCAATCTACTCACGGTGTACCCTTTAACTTATTCAGAAAGTTGGAATTACAGATATTTTTCAGCTCCGGCGAAAAATTTTCATGTGAGAGCGAATGTGCATTTTAAAATAACTATCGGTATCACTATAAAGGATGACTGTGCACGTTGCATTATTTCTTGCTAAGTAAACCAAGCAAGGTTTAGGCAAAAACAAGTTGCCATCTGATCAGTGATATCGAAAAAGTTTCTCAAAATATCAAAATGTTTTGTTAAAGGAAAGTTACGAAAATAGTATTCTTTCAAATGAACGCAGTTTCATGTATCACCACCTTGACATTCTTGGTTTATGTCGTGATGAAAACTCACATTCAATACAGAAAGCACATTGTGCTGGAACAAATTTCGATACTAGCACAACAAAAAATACTGAGAAGCATTCTTGGTATTAACAGTCTTTTGAACGCTGTAACCGAGAATGTGAAAAGCGTTTCTCATTTTATAAAAACAGGGTTGCCAACAATAGATTTCATAAAATGACCAGAGAAAGCACTTGATAATATTCCAGAGGCTTAAGGGAGGCTTCCACCGCGGTAATAGATGTTGACCGCTTACTTTTTTGTTCATTTCACTGAACAGAAAGTAAATGCATCTAAGCAAGCTTTCTTTTTCGTCACCGCCTACGAACACAAGGCATCGTCTCAAACGACTTAACGACGGTCAACAAATAAGAATAATCGTTTCAGATTTAGCCACCTTGTTCTTTCTCGACGATTTTCATTTAAATTCAAAGAGCAATAACAAAACAGGTTGAGGTTCACTGACCTAGGTCAGGTACAAAAAGTACAAGCCAAATGTCATCGATTCTGAACAGGACTATAGTCCTAGCAAGATCGACAAGCAACCCAAATTGACAGTTTTGTTGGCAGATAGATGTTTTTTATTTTGCCTCTTTCGGTCCGAATTTCCCGTAAGGTCTGTAACGCTTTCTACATTTACAAGGAGAAGGCCTGTGCAGGGACCGAGTTTAAAGGGGGGCGAGGGTACATGTCCCCCCAACTTTCGGACAGTGGGGGACATAATATCTTTTGTCCCCCAATATTTTGTGATAAAAAATAATGTAGTTGTGCAATTTTCATGGTTAGATTACTGTTGGAAAAGTTTCCACAGCATAAAGCCAGGGAATTAATAGGAAAAATGAACATTATCACTGGATTATATCTAGACACAGTATACAGATTGACTAAGTACACTGAATTGTCATATTGTTGATATTTATGTTGGTTAATTTGAATTACCGAATTGGTGTGCACACAAACTTCGCTCAATCACGAATTCCTGCACTGGTCTGCCGCCCGCAATCAGAATACGGTTGCCACCAGGCACGTAGCCAGGGGGGAAACGGGGGCAATGTCCCCCCAATTCCAAAGTTTTCAGGTTAATAAAATAGTTGAAGTATAAGCCAAAGATATACTTCAATGCAAATCAAAGAAACTGCCTCAAGGAACCTATTTCAGATTTTTTTAATCGAATATTTCAGATTTTTGTCGAATACAAACTTGTAACTGAACTTTTGTAATCAATGACGGCAAGTAAAAACAATTGGAGTAACGCTTTTCGCAGCTGGTTTTGGCGTACCAGCTTGCTGTATCCCACCCAATGGTTATGTAAGCTTTATTTCAAGACCATCGCAAATTTCTCTTTGATAACCGTTGGCGTTAAAAATATAACCTATCCTTGTTTCCAGTGCCAGCGTAGCATTAAGTCAATATCGTAGATTCTTGTTTTTGCACAGTTCTAAAACTAGGCGAGTGAATATGGCGGTGATACAAGTGTCTTGAAACTCAAACTTTGGCTAAGAAGCGATTCAGTTTCAAAGTCTTCTTCATTGGACTATAATCACTGTTTAGCAACAATAGCATTCATTCTAGATATTCATTTGTGATGACATGTATTGTGACGGTTCAATCACAATTATGTGGAGCCTTAACGTTTTCATCAACAAAGCCTTAACGTTTTCATCAGCAAAGTTTCCCTTTGCCTTGCCGGCGAGTAAACAATCAGTCTTGTCAAGATATTAGACCAGTGGTTCTTAAACTCTACCAACACACCGAACCCTTACGTAGTTTTCCAAGCTTTTGTCGAACTCCATTTTTGCCCAATACAACAGAAAGTAAAAATGGGTTACATGTTTCAGATGACTTTCGTCGAACCCCTGAAACGGTTACTTCGAATCCTAGGGGTTCGATCGAACCCAGTTTAAGAACCAGTGTATTAGACTCTGACCTACTGTTCATAAGCTCAGTGTTTCAACTTTCATCTGATGTTAATTGCCACCTTATCCTACTTACAGTAAATAATTTGAGATCATTTAATTGCAACGAGAAGAGTCAGCAGCAAAATCCAACGTAAGTAGTGAGATGCTTTTTATTTTGTAAGTGCTGAGGGAATTGACACTGCCATTACTTACTGCACATATACTGAGAAACTTGCATAAAGGTGGATATTAAAATTTCGGGGCAAGCTCTCTGAAAGGGGCCCTAAAATCGCCATTGCGAAAGGTAGATGTGGGATTACGTCAGGGTTTTTTTTAAGGATTTCTCTGATTCTAGGGACCCGATATTCTCTGTTTCTAGGGACCTGATTATAATTTTATCTGATTCTAGGGGTCCGATTTGCAATTCTAGGAACCCGAATCGGGTCCCTAAAACACCTTAAAAAAACTAAATTACGTGGATAAAAGAGTTAAATTTGTTTCACATTTAAATTTACGAACTCATTTCAAGAGCATACTATACATAGGAAAGGAACAAAAATTTGTAAAGTTTTGCAGCTGGAAACTTAAAAGCTGCCTCCTTTGGCACATTTTCCCATAATTTTTGGTTTATTTGGAAAAACTTATAACTTGCTTCAGAGCTTCCTTAAATGTGACTCTAGAGCAGCTATGTCCAACCCGCGGCCCGTGGGCCGCATGTGGCCCAATTTAGGTTTTCGCTGTAGAATAGGTAGCCTACATACTGACAACCTGTCGTTATTTTGATAATTTTAAATTTGACATTTTTGATCCAGGTGGTCCTCAGTGACTCTCAGTGCCACTTTATCTGTACCACGTGCTGGGAGATTTCCACATGTCCACTGACACCTTGATGCAAAACTTTTTACTAGTTTTCTGATTTCTACCCTTGCTCTATTGACACTACAGTAAACTTACCTATGAAATCACACTTACGGAGTGGTTAAAGGAGCCAAACAGTCGTTACTATTGCAGTTAGAATTCGAACGCTTTCAGTACATTCGCTTAATCTAAATTTAGTTTGCTAAGATCAAAGTAAGTCATTCAATGTGCGGCCCTCATTAATATGTCATTCAATGTGCGGCCCTCGTTAAGATATTGACATAATTTTTGGCCCAGTAAGCAATTTCGGTTGGACATAGCTGCTCTAGAGTGATACATAAACTTTTTAACTAAAGAATCGTGCAAAGCTCTCAAGAGGGGGACACGGTATCTCTGAAAAAGGGGGCCCGAGGTGACTGCCTCATTATCCTTCCCTATATCCATCCCTGAGCTTGCAATCTGTCTTGCTGGCAAAGTGCATATGACTAAAATGAAACTAAATTTGAATTTCTTCCCATTAAGGCTTCAAATTCCGCAGACAAGTTACTGTATTTTCTAAAAGCCCGTGATTTGTATAGATTTAATTGCGTGCAGTGCTAAGCTATCTTTACATGCAGCTGAGCGTGGCCAATAAGTGTTGTAACACTGTGGTTACGATTTTGTTTACAGTTTACTTCCATCTTATATTTTAATGAAGTTAGTTGAATGTGGCTAAGTCTCATCAAACAATCCAAACGAAGTAAGTTTAAAGTAGCTACAAAGGTATTACTGCATAAGTTGAACACAGCCAAAAGATCTTACGGATTATCAAAAATCCAAACATTTTTCAAAGGCGCCGAAAGACTCTAGCGTTTGCGTTTATCAACTACATACGTGAATTAATCGCTCAAAAATTAGATGACAACAGAATCCACTTCTTATACGCGCGAAAGCTTTGTCGAATTCCTACTTCGGAAGTCAGTGCCTCAGTTAGAGCAAAGTCTCTGCTCGGCTTTGACTGAACATGCGGTGTGGGTGTTCTCCGAAGCGTGTAAATACATAAGCGCAATTGTAATGGCGGCCCCGATGACTTCTTGCTCAACTGCAATGTAGGTTGCAAAAGCATACTACAGATCTAGCACTTATAGCATTGAGAGATTTACTAGCGCATTTGCGGGAAAGGTTTATGAGCAAATGGTAGCATTGATCCAAAGTAGAAGCTTGGAACTTCACTATCAAAAATTTTTAAACTTGTCAATTCAATGAAAGCGCACTTTTTATTTGTCGGCTTAAATCGCAACGCAATTGTTCAGGAGAAAACGCCAGAAACATGCGCGCTTCATGGATGATGGTTTAAAAACAAGGAGCATTAAAAATATTTAAATGTTGAAACTAGGTTGTTGTTTTCCCCCCCTATTAAAATTTTTGGCTATGCGCCTGGTTGTCACTCCTAGTATTTACCAAAATCTTGTGGTTTATTTTTGATTTGATTTTGTGATCTTTTGGCTTTTAGTAGCAGTACATTTTATTTCGGAACTGACCAAATTTGAATTGATTAACACAATTTTTGAACATAATTATATCCATTTAAGCCCAACTCTCAGAATTAATGTTTTCAAAGTAAATGCAGTGATAAGTGCTAGATATCCAGATATAGCACCTACCACCAACATGGGTGTAGCCAGGGGAGGCACTTGGGCGATGGTCACCAAATATATATAAATTGCATAATGTGTCCCCCATTTTGCCAATTCTACAAAAAGGCCGTACTACGGTTGAGTGAACATAGCGACGTCATCGAAACGCAAACAAAAAAGATTTGTCCCCTCAAAGTTTTTTAGCAAATTCGGTCCCTGGGCCTGTGTAAGGTGTTTTTCACCTCACGCCAGATGCTTACTGGCTGTATCGATCGAACCATTATCGTGGTCGACAAGATCTGCTCTGCAAGTGCTCGAAGTTGCTTGGTCGGTGGGTGAGAGGCGTCCCAGAAACAGTTTCTTTGTTGATGCTTGTACAGGTTGTTTCGATTACTTTGATTAATGTTTCAATTATTTATGAAGGTCTACCTCCAAAGCGTTTAAAGAAAGGTTTCAACCATTTATTCTGCACACGTTTAAGAAGCGGAAAAAATTTTCTAGCGAAAGAGTGTCTGACCTTGTTGTGAAAAACTAGGAATGCAAATAATCAACGTCTTTTGCGGTTGTCAAAGTTCGATTGCAATTAGCAGGCACTTGAAAAATTGAGCCATTTTAATTCATGTCCATGACTAGGAAAATGACAAAGAATAGCTGCGAAACAATGCGTAGACCTTAGCCACCAGCTGTTTTTCGATTGGCAATAAAACAAGCGTAGCAGATTTTTTATTCATTAGCCAACCTCAATCCAAAAGTTCATTCATTAGACCAGCGGTCCCCAAACGTTTTGGATGCTGGGCCAAATTCGCGATGTTGTCAGCGTCCGTGGGCCGGAATGTTTTGTGTATTGAAAAAAAATGAACAGCAACCATATAACATTAGTCCAGTTTGTACATTGCTATTTACTTTCTTTGCTCGGTAACACGCTTACAATGTTCTTATGAAACTGTTTCTTTTATTGCATAATAGTTGTAATATTTGGTTTCATGCTTGATGCTACAAGACAGACTTTTTACTTTCTTGAGCACGACCCAAATCTCAGCTGGGTGAATATTTCGCGACCCAAGCGTATGTTTAACGTGAAAAAAATTATGATTGTGTCATTTGCATGGATGATTTTGGGGATTAAATTGCTAAGTCCGTTTTCAATGTCAGCAATTACCTCTTTTCTCAAGTACCTACGCTGCAGACAGACAAGCGGTGGTAAAGTTGAAAATATACAACGCAGATTTGGATCGCCTAGCGCGACTCAATTTTTGACCCTTCGCGACCCTTGTGTGTGTGGCAACCCCTAGTTTGGGGGCCACTGGCCTAGATCCTAAATCAGTGGTTCCCAACCGGGCGTCCATGGACCCCCAGGGTCCACAGACATATTTTAGGGGCCCATGACCTTTGTATGTATAAGTTGAAAGCAAGATAGTGAAATGCCAAACTACCCGCCGTGGTGGTCTAGTTTGCAAAAGACAACCAATTGAGCGCAACTCAATCCAGGCTACGCAGCAACACAAGATTTGGCTCATGTGAACCACCACATGTTTATTCACTTTATCAAAGGTATCTAAGTTGTAATTATCCCACCCTTAGCAACGCTTATTACACAATTCCATTCATTAAATATTTACGTTGTTACGCAACAATGTCAATTTGTTACGTGTAAGTTCCATGCAACATTCATGATTTTTGGCGTGCAAAGTGGATGTATTTTCTAACCCTTTCTAGTAAAGACCACTTGTACGTAACAATATTAACTAGTTTCAGGGGTCCACAGCATTCAGTTAAATCGTCCAAAGCAGTGTTTCTCAACCTTTTTCATCTCGCGGACCCCTAAATCATTTATTTATTTTTTTCGGACCCCCAAATAACGAATAAAGAGCAGACTGGCTACATATGAACAAAATACGCAAGACTTTTACTCATGTTGTTGTTTCCAAAATAGACTCATCTGAGGTTCAGAGAGATTAATGCTCCTGACAACATTCTCCTACAGGCTTTGGCATTTTAGGCTTGATTTTGGACAAAGCTAGTTGAACATCCATTCTGTTTCGATATTTTGGTTTGATTTTCACCAAACTTGAAAAGCCAACCTTACACTGATACGTAGTAGTGAAAGGAAGGACTTCTCTTTCGATGCCATCAAAAGCCACTGTACTGCAAGTTTGTAGCTGAGAAGCCCAGAAACAAGACAACGAAATTGAAGAGAATTTTATCTTGGCTTCATTATCGGCACGCTAATCTGAGAGTTTCTTTAAAATCTTCTTCGTCATTAACTTCGTTTAGATAAGTTTAAAATGGATCTCTCATCTGTCCAGCTCTTTGCTGGCACTACCTGTTCTTTTCTCTAAGGCAGGGGTTCCCAAACTTTCTCTGGCCATGCACCCCTTCAGCATTTCGAAGGATGAGCATGTACCCCTAAACATTGGCACCGGAAGGATTTTTTTCAAGGAAGGGCCAGTAGTGGATTTTCCAGTGGTGGGTCAAAAATATTTTTGCAGGGGAGCCAAAAGTGGCAAAATTACATTTTACCACTGGAAAGCAAGAAAACAACCTTTTTTGCAAAAATATTTGATGGGAAAATGCCAAACTTCAGAATCCTGGGAGGGCCTTGGACCCCCTTCCGACGCCCATACCCCTAAAACTTCTGATGACAAAAAGGCTGATCTCGGAAGATAACAAAAATATATTTACCAATAAGCATATAATAGTAATATTCACTGATATTTATTTTAATATTTTAGTTTTTGAACCAGACACGAAGTTCATAGAGCACAAGCACACACTATCTGCACAACGAAGAGTGATACTAACAGACACAGAACATTTTTAACGGCGTTGGTGATAGGACCACAGGATTACAGAAAATTTCTTAAAATAATTGTTCGCTAACTCCTAACTTTTCATACAACACTATATTACAGGCACTTTCTTAAGATAATTGTTCGCTAATTCGTAACACTTGGTACAAAACTACATGCAGAGTGTGGTAACAATTAGAGTCCAGCTCTGGCCACGGCCAGGTGAAATACTAATGCGTTGTGGCCTGCGGCTGCACGCATCCTCAAACTAACACTGTAACGTCCGGGCACTCAGTCACAAAGTAAAATGCGGTTGTATTGTTCAAAGAATAAGCACGAATATGAACAATCTGACTGCATCACAGCGCGCAACCATAGATTTTTGGACTTTTTGCATAGTTCGAAAACCAGGTACGTATTTTTTCTCAATAAGGCCTCAAAGATAGGAATGTTAGATTGAACCTGATGACTACTAACACTCGCTCACCACGGCAGGTTGTACAGAGCCCTGCAACTAAAGTTATAGGCCGCACGCAATCTGTGGATGTATGCCGTCCTGAAATCACACCATAATTGTGATGCATACATGGACGTACAGAAGGAACGAAAAACTACATTTTTCACCGCGTTCCAATATCGGGAAAAAGAAGCTCGCAGTTTGTTTACTGCATAATATTGATATTGCAGTTGTCTCTGAATGTATGTGTTATCTGAAAGCTCAATATCTAATACAATTTCCAAATATTTGTAGTGGGAAACAGATTTTACTCTTTGTACACCCAGTGTCAGCATCGGGATGACCGTGCTTTTTGTGTCTTATCGTTAAATGTCATACAAACAGTGCTGCAGTTGAAAATAATTTCATGCGATGCTGCATAAGCCTGACACACATCTGGTATACTTTGCAATCCACGTACACTTCAGCTAACATCAAGTGGTTCAATAAGACTTCAACAACATAACACCCAGCTTCAATGTTGTTTATTTCAAGAGATAAATCATCTAGATACACAGCAAACAAGTATGGACTCAATACTCCCCCTTGTCTAACCCCATTGGTAACATTAAACTGTTCGCACAAATTCATACGTACAAATAATTTCAAATGAATAATGTATAATAATAATTTTTCTCTTCTATTGCTAACCTTAAATCACAGGTTTGGAACCTGCCGCCAGCGTGAACATTTGATATGGCCCGCATCAGAATTTTCTTTGCCCAATTTAGAGTACAAAATCGCGTCAAAACGAAGCTCCATGATAAGCAGGTACTCAAGATAGTATGTCATAAGCCTCTATCCCACGAGTAAAATAAAGATAAATTTTAGGATAAAATGAATTGTTATTTGCGGCCCGCCAGCGATAATCCACAATTTACGTGGCCCGTGATAGTAAATAGGTTCCCCAGCCCTCCTTTTAATGTACCCCTTCAGATAGGCAAATTTACCCCTAGGGGTACATGTACCCTAGTTTGGGAACCCCTGCTCTAAGGTGACTTATACCTAACATGTGTTTGTACCAAGAGATGGCTAACTTTTCTTTCTTTTGTTCTGTTGGCTTTTGTAGTTGTGAAGTAACAATGACGATTGACAACCAACTTCAGTTATGTAACAATAACCTTTGATAGTGCCATAACGCTTACGCTCAAAACGTCCAAATAAGTTGGACTATTCAGGAATACAAAACAGCAAATAGCCAAAGGAGAAGATGTAAACCAAATAGGAGAGGTTCAGTATCATTGCTTTACTGCGGACATATTTTCAAACTGTTCATCACTCTTAATCTTTTGAACTTTTTTTGTCACTTGACGGAACCCCAAACACGAATTATTTCACCCCCTGGAGGTTCGTGGACCCCACTTTGAGAACCTATGGTCCAAAGGGTCCATGACACTAAAAAGGTTGGGAACAACTGTCCTAAGTAAATCACTCTTATTTCACACATTGCAAGTAAACTCAAAATTTTGTAGTTGAGGTTTCATCAAAGTTTTTTGTGTATATACGTCTTACATTAATTTATTTACATGACATTGTTAAAATACTAAACATTCCTAGGAAAGCTCGCGGGGCGGATCGGAACTCTTCACGGGCCGCATCTGGCCCATGGGCCGGACTTTGAGGTTCGCTGCATTAGACAATCACAAACGAAACGTTCATATGAGTTATTATGAGAACTGAAAAAGCACGGAAAATTTACAATGCAAACAGCACAGGGGCCTGTGCGTCAACACTTGCACACTTACACATAGTAATGACCAAGAGGCAATCATAAAATTCACAAGCGACAACAGCAGCTTCATCGTCATGCAAACATTTTACATAGAGTGTAAAAAATGAAGACGTTTAACAAACTCAGATGTTTGAAGTAAACGGGTATAACTTTTCGCAATAAACTTCATTTTGTAATTGTCTATGACAATTTATTCTCATCTGTTGCAATGATGCCTGTTTATTTCATATGAATTACTCACTCATTATTTTTCTTTCATGTTTTCTTGCTGATATTTGTTCTTCTCCTCACTATCGGTACCTAAATATTGCATGTGCTATAATGTCTCTGGTCCGTACTTTGTCTTCGAGTAGATTAACTGTATATGAGATTGAATTTGTTGTTGCAGTTTACTGTTGTTTGGTATATCAATTACTCTTTTTTCTTTTTTTTTCTTTTGAATATTTGATTATAAATTACAGCTTCATACGAAAGGTTATATAGTGGTAATGGCCACCAAAGTACTTTACACAACTTTAGGGACACTTTGACAGGATAACCTTCGGGTTTTTCGGTGCCCTAGCCCCTCACGTTCATTTTTTTGTGATTAAGAGTATAAACGAAATTTTGTAATGTCATAGAAAACACATTAAATTAAATGTATCAAAGAAGCACACTTCTGAAAACAAGTGTATACGTTGCTTCGAACCAAAGCATTACAGTTTTTACGGAATGTGTACCCTGGTTACCAAAAGATTTTATTCTAGGTAATGTAAATGAAAATATTGGGTCCAGGGGCCGATTTGGTTTAATTATTCCCACGCCAAAGAAACGGGTAATGCCCCGTCAACGTACCTTTCTGAGACAGCACACTTTTTCTTGGCTCTGTAGAGAATGTCGCATTACATGCGAATAAGGGCAGTGTTTGTAAATTTTCAGGGTAAACATTAAAATTTAAGGGTTACATTGGCATCATCGACGTTTTAGGCAGTAGTCCGGTGGGAAAAAATGAATTTTTGCTCTTCACTTTCCTGTATTAAATAGAAGAAAGCATTTTTCTCCAGTGAAGAATTTTTCAAATCATGAAGTGGTTTGGTCCTGTAGGTTCAGTGAGTGATAGTTTCATTAGTTCAGTGTCAACAATTGTTCAGGTTGATTCGCTCAACCTTTTTGGGTTATCCCCGAAAACCCAGTCTGGATCCACCAGTAACATAACGATATGCGTAGACGATAAATGTAAGTGTGTGTGTACATATTTCAAAGTTAGCATGCATTCATTGGCATTATACAGGAACAAAACAAAAAAGCACCGCAGTTGAACACTAAGACGTTGCCTTCTATGGTCTGTTTGCATCGTAGTGGAGTAACCTTCAGTTTCTTAAAAGTTTCACATTTTGTTTTGTTAGGACCGAGTGCAGAAGAAACGCCATAGGAACTCTACCAATGCGCGTTTCCGGCAGAAAAAAATTGCGTATGGTTGTTTTGGGTGCATCGAGAGTCGGGAAAAGCCAGCTAGTTTCACGATTTATGGGAAAACCTTTCAGGTTAGTATGTTGTGATTTTCTGTTGAACCGAACGAAGCTTATACTTATTCAGTGAGTGAAACCTTCGAAATTGCTGTAGAACAGCAAGAGCGGAGAGGTTTTGGAGAGCTATCTGCAGCTGCTTGTCAGTGCTTTTATATTTTCAATCCTGCTCAGTCAATAGCAATTGCATTTGTTAAGATGTTAATTAACGACGCACGTTTGTTGATTTGACACAACCTTCCAGCAGACGAACTTCAATGTTTTTAAAGCCGGCAGTATTCTTGCTCCCAGATGAAGTATTCAACTTTAAGAAACAACAGGAAAACAGCTATTATAAAAGCGCCACTGAATATTCAAAGATTTCTTGCTTTGTTTTCTTAATTGACGCCGATAAATTATTTTAGAGAAATTAAATTTATGTCACTCGACTTACAGATAAATTATTTCACTGGGCTGCATTTGCCTCCGATCGTCTTTTACTTATTTTTTGTTACTTCCTATTTATTCGTTGGCAACAAGTTTGTCGTAAGCTTTTGCTTCTACGGAATATCTGTAGTTATTTGCGTTTTTGATAAATGATGCGCACTGGCTATCAGGAAGCAGTGCTTTGCATGCGGCATCCAGCTTGCGGGTCAGTGCAAACATTTGCGGTGTTGGCAAAAACAGCCTAAGGCAATTCAATACGACTGCAAACAGTCATCTCGTTCCCAGCGGGACCCAATGAGCATTGTGTCGTTAAATGTGGCCGTTGTAACTGCTGGATGCCTATCGTACAAACCTTTGTAACCTGAAACCATCAATAGATTTTGTAAGGAAATTGTGGGCGGCTCGCTTGTCACAATTATCCATTCACAACGTTTTTCTCAGCTAGCCATTCGTATTTTCACGCCTCTTCAGCAATAACCAATTTTCCATTGCCCTCAAACCCAGGTTTGAACTGCGTTGAAATTTGAGCTGTGCAATGGTTTTGTGGCCATTGCAGCGCTGCACCAAGATACTGCGTTTCCAGTTCCAGTAAATATTGATACCACTCTCTGCCACGTCTTACACCACTTGTTGGTCACGGACGCAAATTCTCAAAATTATTTATTGTTTTGTAAAGTTCTAAACGCTACTAATTCATCACTGCTGACATTTCAGTTCGTCGGTAGTGAGTGAGTAACTCCTCAATTTTTTTCAGCGATGCCCACATTCCCACGATCGAAGATTTCCACAGAAAAATGTACGTTATTCGAGGCCAGACTTATCAACTGGACATCTTGGACACAGCCGGTGCTGTAATTAGTCCCCTCACCCAGCGTTTAACTTTAATGTCCGGTAAGGGTTTTGTTAAGTTGGCAGACACAGTCGGCGAGTTGCTGCAGAGCAATCACCAGTGCCCCTAATTACTGCGTTTTGCGTGGCGCTTGAAACAAAACCCGCAGCAGAAAATCCCTTTCAAACTTCTTTAGATCATACGATCAAGCAAGTCTAAAATACAGATTTGCTCCTTAACAGGTTCTTAATTTTTCAAGCATTGCCACCAACAAAGTTTGAAGCGCAAGATCCAAAAAATTATTTCTATTCGATCATGCATTTGGGTCTGACTCGTAGTTAGCCAAGAGTATATCAACATCAGCATTGTGGTAAGTAAAAATTCAACTGTGTGTATTTCGATACAGTGTTCGGCACATACCCCTCAACCTAGTAAACGACACTGTAAGAAGCGTATTAATCCCTGAACTTTTCAATGATACAAATGGCAGAAATCCCGGTAAAGCAATGGTTACATATTTGCAACATAAAAATAACTTGTTTAATCAAACATTTCATTTTTTTGTGTATGCTCTGATTCACAACTCAAAGCTGCAGCGATGTGTTCTGTTTTTTCTAATAAACTAGCAGTCATACTTTAGCCATTTTGTAACAATATGCAAAAAGTAATAGCTAGAGTAAGATGTTTGATAGTAATGTCAGATTTATGAACGATTACGCAGAGTGCCCTGAAAACATATCAGAAAGCGATGATTTAGTCGCAGGGAATAGGCATTTTCTAAAACCAATTGTTAACGATTGAACTACCCCCAAAAATATGTCGGTATACAAATGCGTGCATCAATTTCAATCTCAGTGTTTCATTCAGTCGAAACATTTTCTGACAAACCAATAACTAGCCAGGTTAGATGTCATATGAAAGCAGTACTTCTTAGATTCGAAATACGATTGATATCGATATCCGTGGAAAACAAAGGCGACTTGTCTTTCATATCACCTGTTTTCCAGTAATTCGTTTGTTTCAAAACTCTCTTGCTCTCCGCTTGCTTGGACCAAAATAGATTTGACCCGGCAGGTCAAGTTAAAAACAGTACCACTATGAGCTCCTGTCGATGTAGCAGTTCTTGTGTTAGTTAGATGCAACGGCCGAACAGCAAATGAAGCAGGTGGTTTGGCTCGCACGCGCTTGTATCCAGGTGAGCTGGGGAAACTTGATGACGCTAGACTGCGGCTGGTCAACAAACGCAGTGTATGGCATGTGGCAAATTAAGATCGGCAACACATATCGCATTTAGCTTTGTGAATAACGGGATGAAAATTGTTCTTATCAATATTAGGTGACTCAGAATTACTTCATTTCTTACAGAATTAAGACAGTCAATTAAAGTTTACAATTTCAGTCACTTTAGCCACAACGCAGGAACAGCCGTCCAATATCTATCTTTTTGACAACTTCAAGCACGCAACACTCCATAATCCCGGGGAAATATTTTTGGCAGTAGCACTTGTTCCTGTCCTTGATTTCTCCCAAGAAATCCTGACTTTTCTCAAACGCGGCCCGGTGACGACGTATACAATGCCACGTAGGTGGTCAAGTAACTACACCGCCGTAGTTTGTGAGACAACAGGGCGATAAACACTCACTTGAGATGTTGGATTTCAAAATAAGTAAGCACTTGTGAGCAATGTCCTGTTTATTATAGACAGGTATTCAAGGTATTAAGTCTTCCAGTGTATGACGCAGCACCTCCCTTAATGGCAGAATTTCAAATGGGAGACTACATGGCGGAAACGGATAGTACTTTGAAAAACGCGCAACTGGCCGTGTGTTTATTTTGCCGGCCATCCGGGTTATATTTATTCGACTGGAGTAATGAGAAGGTAACGGAATCTTCAGATCTTACGAGCATCATCTTCACGAGAATCAGAGCCAGTCGACAGCAAACGGCAATTAAATTGCACGCACGAAGATAAATAGCAATCAGTAATGCTTCAAGGCTTTGGAAGCATCCTTTGCTGCTTGTGCGGTTCCCTGCCTCGTAGTCTCTAAACCAGTGTTTCCCAACCTTTTTTACCCCCGTACCATTTCGAGGTTTATGCTATGCTCGCGTACCACCTACATAAGTTATGCGCGCTGAAGGCGGTCAAAAAATTTCCCCACCTTTTATGACGTCATAATCACGCATTTGACCTATGCGAGGTGTAATAACAAATTCTATTAAACTAGGTAGCATCAGCCAGGGTTGATGGGATGCATGGAATTTATTTATTTAATGCGATGGCTGCATTTGTTTATTTTTCACTAGCTGGTCGATGCGTGGCATACATTTGCTCACAGCGCATCGAAAGTCATGCATGGGCGCAACAAGTCGGTTTCGTTTCTTCGACTTGATAGTCACCAGGGCTGAAAATCCTTGCTCGCACTC
>Ga0210059_1006692_pt1 | contig 18452 bp, 9 predicted proteins | sample Ectturendosymbi2_FD_188042 | JGI IMG/M metagenome (GOLD analysis project Ga0210059, IMG submission 188042) | Ecteinascidia turbinata endosymbiont from Florida, USA - Sample 2 (SPAdes) (version 2) | ecosystem: Host-associated > Tunicates > Ascidians > Unclassified | place: Key West, Florida... | reverse complement strand
AGTGAAATAAACTGAAAACTAATCTAAACTTAACTACCAAAGCTAAAAGCTAAATTGACTGAACAATGCTATAGCTTACAAGTTACAACCGACATTCTATTATGACTTCAACAGCATGGGTATCATTATACCGTCACAAATACCACATAGTGAGTCACAATCTAAAAAAGTTGCAAATTAGTTTAGAGGCATAACTTGTGTAATTTTTTGGCTTCACTAAGATCAGTGTTAACTTCGGTCGTTTAAGTCTGAATCTCTCTGAGAATAAATCAATGTGACTGTCTTTGTTCGTTTAAAACGTTATCACATTTTGCCGCCCTCCAGCAACGTGCCGCCCCTGGATTTATCCACAAGATTGAAGATCCAATGGGTAGCTACGCCATTGATATACCTGGCTATGGCTGTCAACGAAGCTCATTTTTATGGCTACTGTCGTAACATAGGACATTTTTTGTGGTGTAGCCATGTAGGGCGGTTGAAGCGTTTTGTGAACGTACATTTGCGTTGCATCGTCAGCAACCTGACAATGATAAGCAAAATGTTGACGTTGTCCCCCTGGAAAAATTTATGCGGACGCCCATGATTGTAACATGGGCTTTGGATGACAAACGCATGCACTCAGATTGTAATTTCTTTTTTAAAGGAGGATGTTTGGATTCTACACTGCCATCAGTTGTGAAGGTGCCCTGGTACCACTTGAAATACAGCACCGCTCACTTAATAAACTTCGAAGCAATGTTTCGGTTTTTGAAACAGGACGTCTTTTGTGGTTTGCATCCAGGGCCTACAAGAGAGGGCTACAGGAAGTACATCGTACCCGGGGCCGGTAGGTACTGGGGCAGTAACGTAGCCAGACCAAATTTTTGGGAGGAGCCAAATATTTTGACTTCAAGGGAGCAACAGTATTTTGTTTGGAACACCGCCTCTCAAAGAAAAGAACGACAGGATACAGTAAAAATTTTGTGGTATGGCCCCTGACTATACCTATCAGAGATGAGCGGCTGTGAAATTGTTCAGTCGATGTCCAATCCTGATCCGAAAAAATTGAATCCGATCCAGTCCTGATCCGCAAAATTTTTGAAAATCATCAGTCCGATCCAGTTCTGATTTGCCCATGTAAAGTCATGTATTTTTATTTTGCCTCATGAGGCAAAAACACTGCTGGAGTTATTTTGCCTTCAGCTAAACATGATTGGTTAAAGGCAAAATAGTTGTAGCAGTGATTTTGTCTCATGAGGCAAAATAAACACAGCCTTTTGGCATTACCAAAATTTAAAAAGGAAGTGTCTATTTTGCCTCATGAAGCAAAAGAAATGCTGGAGCTATTTTGCTATTAGGCAAAACCGATTAGTTGTTCATGTGACAAGGATGATACATTTGGATTAGCATATGGTCTTTGTCATGTAACGTATAACCCAAAACCTATACCCAAACCCAAAACCTCAACCCAAAACCTCAACCCAAAACCTCAACCCAAAACCTCAACCCAAACCTAAACACAAAACATAAACTCTAAACCTAAACCTAGCTTACACCCTAAACATAAACCCTAAACCTGAAACGTTTCTAAAAAGTACATAAAAGGCACTCCCATCTGAAGCAGTCACGCTAGCGTGACCGCTACATGTGAGCAAAGTCGGCCAAAGCAAGGAGAAGGGAAAGACCAAGCAACACTTATAAGTGACTTCCATGCACATGGAAGTAAGAGCACTCTTTGACCGATTCGTCCCACACTGAAGCAGGACTCAACAACCGAGGAGTTCCGCTTCAATGGCTTCCGATAACGGACACCTCCTTGAGGAGCTGGGATGGATAACATGCGTCGCATGGAAAAAGCAACAAGAAGAAGAGAAGTGATGAAGAGATACAGAAGACAAAGGCTCAACGTACCGAAGCCCAATCAAGCATGATACGCACGTCATTGGACCTGGCTGGACTCTTGATATCAATTGGCAAGATAGTTCAAAGAGAAGAGAGTGGGCAATCCAAGGACTTCGAGGAAGGAAAGTGATGTAGCAGTCACTCTAGCGCGACCGCTACATGTGAGCAAAGTCGGCCAAAGCAAGGAGAAGGGAAAGACCAAGCAACGCTTATAAGTGACTTCCATGCACGTGGAAGTAAGAGCTCTCTTTGGCCGATTCGTCTGGCGTGGAGTTAACATCGATTACGTCACAATCCATCCTTCCCGAGGTTTGAGGATCAATCCCACACTGAAGCACGACTCAACAACTGGGGAGTTCCGCTTCACATCAAAGGTGTAATCTCTACTATCTACTGTATGCCAAAGCAAATGGTGAGAGCAGAACTAAGCGCCACATGCACAGAAGGCACATAGACACTAACCACTTGACAGCATTCAGCTTGCTGCCAGTAATATGAACTCAGTGTGGTATGTGGACAAAGGTGGATACAGTTGGAATGGCAAAATAGTTCCAGCAGATGTTTTGCCGCTGATGTCAAAATATTCTACCATTTCACAAATCTGTAAAATCAGATTACCACAGAAGTTTTTGATATGTTTGGAATAATCACATTAAAACAAGAAAAATTTTCTTAGTCCGATCCAGACTTGATCTGCCAATTTTGAAAAAAAATTCCAGTCCGATCCAGTCCTGGTCTGGCTACATTGGCCTCAATCCTGATCCAGTCCGATCCAGTCCTGATCCGTGCTCATCTCTGATACCTATGTACTGGGTCCGGGAGGATGAAAGGACGCAAGTTAAGTTTTTCTGTAAGTTTTAGTTTTCGAGGATTTTTAGAATGGAAATACAATTGCGCGTATGCAATAAGTCTGATGCGTGAATTAAGACAAGAAACCGTTAAAAAATTTCATATGGCTAATATCTTGAAAAATAAAAAATATTTTTACTTGTCCTATCCTGAGAGAAATTCAGTGTGTTTTCAGGATTTTGTTTAACAGCATGATATATACAGTAAAAATCTGTGACTGTTACTTTATACTAGGAAGATTTATTGCTGACTACCAGCGTACTGAAACATATGAAGCTAATAATTTGTGTTACTAATGTAAGCTAGTTGCCAATATAGCAATAGATCTACTTGTTAATCTTAGAATTGTAGCTGTTTTATCTGTTTTCCGATTACTATACCAGTTTTTTTTTAAGGAAAATGTTAGGTACCCGGTATGGACCTGTACGGACCCGATTTCTTTGATTCTAGGGACCCGATTTTCTCTGAATCTAGGGACCCGATGATAATTTTGTCTGATTCTAGGGACCCGATTTTCAACTCTAGGGACCCGAACCGGGTCCCTAAAACGCCTTATAAAATCCTGACAATACACACAAAAACTACAGAAGTTTCAACGAAGGCCCCAGAAGCTACGGTGCCCGGTATCGGCCTTCGTACCCCTGGTAAAAGTTCTCTTGGAGGCCCTGTTTGCATCAATGGAGAAACAACATCTATGAGGTTATGGATAATTTACCATATCATTTCTCGAGTGATGTTCTACTCTGACGCGCGTTACACCTTGCGATTTCGCCGATTGTGAGAGAATACGAAGAAGCTTCAATCCTAAATTGACCTTCTACGCCCACCAATGCGTCTCGAAACAAATCATAAGTGATTGGGAGGTAGGCTATGCTATACTTGGCTTTGCATGTAAACTGATGGAAAGCATAAATAGCTTATGCTAATTCCCCGAGGTTATTAAATTCAAGGAGAAAAATAACCTACCGTGGCTGCTTGGCGATGATGGCGCCACATGTGATTAATGTGGTCACCGGTAGATGATGCCCAAGGGTAGCAAGTCACTGTGATCGACACCACAAGCGAAAGCTTGAAATTCACTTAATATCTATATAAGGGTAGCGCGACTTAGTGTCACTGGCATGTTGTTGGTTGCTTTCCTGTTAGTTTAATGCCCCGACTTAACGTATTTCGCTTGTGTTCATCCTAAGTTTCCAGATGAAACTTTCAGCAGAATGTCATACACTGCTGAAAAAAAGCCTAAACTGATTATTTAAAGGCCACAAGAACGCGTTTGTGGTATTACTATTCCTTTGTCACATAAAACACCTAGATTGCAAGAATGTACCTAAATTGAGATTAAGTCTTGCTTGGCCTTGCACTGGAGCTCATTCCTAGAGCTTCTCTGACTTTTCATGGTTTGTGAGATTGCACACCTTGGGTACAATGGTGCCACATGTGGCATACTAATCCAGTGGCAGCTTTCTACATCCATACGCAAGTTATCTCCCATCCATTTCTGTACTTATGACAACAATCATACAAGCTCTTTCTTGACGTTATTGCCGCATTTTATCGCAGAGACTCAGATATATCTGCAAGCGTTGAGCCTGCTTACTGTTCACAATGCACGCATTTCCAGTGATTACACAAAAAATTATTTCGGATCTCCCATCCCTCAAATCTTACCATCGTCAGAACGCGTGCGTTGATCTAATAATAGCATTTATCACAACAATTTTGCAAAGGTGTTACCGAAAAAAATGGAATAGTAGATACCATAGGCGTACGGGAAGGCATTTTACTGGGGGGCGGAAAAAATTTGCCCTGAAAATAGCAATTTGCCCTAAAAATAAACAACTTGCCCTGAAACTAACTTTTTAGTTTAATCCGAATTGGGCCTGAAACCTTATGTAAATCTGTTCTATACAGTTGAATTCGTGTATAACAGCTTCCTCTGTGACGTTAATTCGCCCATAACATTATATTTTGTTTGGTCGCGATGGCATCTTTTATACGCATTTCAATTCGCTTATAACAGGGGTCAGGAACCTTTTTGGCTAAGGAAGCCATGAAACCTACATATTTTTAATTGTATTTCCGTGAGAGCCACATAATATTTTTCAACATTTAATGCAACCACCTTACTAACTAACTTACTAACTAACGTGTGTTGCAACCAGCTTACTAACTAATGTGTTGATTGTGCTTAAAACATTTTTAAGCAAAATCAACAATTTTAAACAATGGTAAATGTCTGAATTTTCTCTTTAATAACATGCTTCTTACTGTTAATGCGACTTCTGGTGCTGCATGGTGTTGCTGATGGCTTTGTAGTCTGCTTGATGGAAAATTACAGAAAAAGTTTCATTCGTAACAATCGTGTTAAGAAAATATCAAGCGAGCCAGATGCCGTCATCAGAAGAGCCACATCTGGCTCGCGAGGCATAGGTTCCCGATCCCTGGCTTATAATGTCATTTCGGCAATAACGTTCTTTATGCAATCCCCTAGAAATGACGTTATAGGCAAATTCTGTAGTTACCTTGCTTATTAACTCAAGGGGTTGAAGTTCCTTGCGTGTTGTGTTCTCCCAGACAATAAATTTTACGATAATTGCTTTTACTGATGCAAATATGTACGCGACTTCGATGACGCAACGCAATGTTTTAAAAGCGACGGTTCCGTATCGTATGGTCTGACTCCCTAAACCTGCCTACATAGGTGTACGGGAGTGCATATTTTTGGGGATGTAAAACATCTGTGCCCAAATTTGATCTTGGTTTTCCCAAATAACTTATAAACAGCAAGCCTTAATGTTAACACTACAATGTACCATTGTAAAGAAATCAAGGTTTCTGCATGCCTAATTAGGCCTACCAATTACCGGGGTCAAAGCCGTACAACCTCAACTAGCAATCAATATTCTGCATAGCTTCATGAGAACAATGGTATTATTTACTGTGTTGAAAAATGTTAGCTAATTACAATAAAATCCCCCCAGAAATTGCTGATCATGCCACCACGCGTGTAAGGTGTTACTCAGAATCCTCATTTTCACGTTTTTATATACGTTCTAAACTTATTCTTCCAATACGATCATCCTAATAGCTAAGATCTGTTCTCTCGCATAGATGTGTGCATATGTGTTGGCCACAATGGCAATCAATCTGGAAAGGGAGTGAAATATCAGGATACGATATAAAGTATTACATTGCTGCAAATAGGTCAAGTCTCAAGTAAGTGGAGGAAAAGGAGGCAATTTAATACATAGCATATAGCTTAACCTTCCACATTGGGCAATCTTAACTGCAATGTGTTGTACTTAAAATACTACAACTTACTTAAACGTTTAACGCTTCTAACGTCACATTATGAAAACCAAAAATCCGCTCTAGTTTAGACAGTTAAATGTGCATTGAACACAGCATGCTAAGAAAAATTGCAATATGGGACTGATACACGCAAATACTGCAGCCTATATGATCAACTACCAAGGAATGTGTACAAATGCACATTTACAATGATAAATGACTTATAACCTCAACAAGAATATTTTATAGAAATAGCAGTGCTTCACTGGACTACATTAGCGTTAGTGAACTATGCAGGGCAATAAATAGTACAATTGCTTCACTTCACAGCATTAAATTGAAACAATAGAATTTTGCAGGATGCAGCATATACAATTTATTGCATGAAACAAATGGAAAATATGAAAACCTAAACAGTATAAAATCACAGTTACATTACCACCAGGCAAGATATTACAGCTGCAGTTACGTAGTTAATTCTATTCATGAATGCTTCAGGGAAACAGATTTCCACTTGCAAATCTCACAACATCAAGCAACTTTGAAACACGAAAACTTCACAATATAATATCACAGCTACCCCACATTACTACCGCAAAACATTTTGCAGCTACAGCTACATTTTAGTTGTACACTTTACAGCATCAACAATTTGAGGTACAAAAATTAGGGTTAGTTGGAATGATGGGTTACCACTATATGTTCCAGATTTTAAAATGTTTCTAACTCTATCCAAATTTGAATGAAGTTGTTTCAGTTGGTCCAATTTTGATTCAAATTTGCCCAGATGGTTCTGTACCCAAGTTTGAATGAAGCTCTTTCAATTACCCAAATATGATCAAGACTGTTGGAATTTGCCCAAATGTTTCTAAGTGTATGCAATTTTAAATGTAGTGGTTGTATATTATTCAAATTGGAATAAAGCTCTTTGAAGTTACCCAAAATTGAACGAAGATCTTCCACTTGGGCCGAAGTTGAACGGAGCTAAGTGTTTCCAGTTTTCCAGACTTCACCCAGGTGTTTCCAGTTTATCTAAATGTTTTTGCTTTCACCCAAGTTTGATTGAAGCTTTTCTCATTTGCCCAAATTTAATTGAAGCTGTTGTACCTTACCCAAATGCTCCTATTTTATTCAAATGTTTCTAATTTTACCTAAAAGCTTATTAAAGTTTTTTAGTTGGCCCAAATTCGATGAAGGCTGTTGGAATTGCCACATGATTCTGGGTCACTCAAGGGCAGTGTCTATTTTGCCATCAGGTGCAAAAAACAATGGCAAAATAGTCTCAGACTATTTTGCCGTTTTGGCCGTTATTTTGCAGTTGATTTGGTTATTATTTTGCCTTAGTTTGGAAAATAGACACTAACTCACTTACATGTGAATGTAGCTGTATACTTTGCCCAAAATTTGAAAATTTGTGCCCAAATAATGGCCAATTTTTCAGCATTGGGGACACAACCGCATCCCCATGCCGTACGCTTATGCCTACCTGTGTTATCACTGCTGTGCGCTTGAGCAAGGCACTTAAAGACGCGCACTCAAAGGAGCCAAGCAATCTGCACGTCCGTGCCTCCGCTTCTAAAACTCCTGTTAACCAAAAAAATCTATCATCTTAATTCTTACCACCCTGCACCTCTACCCAGCGAAAACGAACAAAGACTCGAAAACGAACAAAGAAAGAGTTACCGGATCCTTATGCCAAGCTCTTGAACTATCGACATCAGATTGTTCGATTTTTACAGAAAACGAGGGCTTGGTCCGGTGTCAAGCGAAATTTCTGACCTGCTGTTGTTTTTCAGTTATTTTGCTTCTCAGAATAAAATAACAAAGTCTGGCAATTCGTTTTTTTATGTGTTGTGTAAATTAAAACATTTTGGTTAGATGTCAGGTACCCACAACAAGCTATAGCACGGGAATAACTTTCACCATTAAAATTTTTCGGACTTAGTCCTCAAACTCAATTATTTTTCTTTTTCTCATCCTAACCCAAACCCTGACCCAACATGCTTGCCTAAACACGAATTCCTAAGCCCTAATGATCAGTTTTATCAACGTATTTTGTATGTAGAATATTACTCTGTGCATGCGTACATGGTGTGAAGTCAGAAATTTCGCTCGACACTGGATCAATTCACTATAACCAATCATGACGTTGGTCCTGATTACACACTACGCTAGCCCAAATTGCACGGATTGCCCCCAAGTGAATATACATTGTATTGAAAATTTTTTCACAGTTCACGATTTTTGAGCAACTTGCGCTTGCCTTGAAAAAAACAGAGTTGCCCTGAAAATTTTCACTGTAGTGGATATACTTTTTATATTCAGGATTTTTAACAACTTGCGCTTGCCCTGAAAACAGACTTTCCCCTGAAATTTTTCACTGTATTGAATATATTTTTTATCATTCAGGATTTTTGAGCAACTGCCCTTGCCCGGAAAAACAGAGTTGCCCAGAAATTTTTCACTATTGAATATACTTTTTGCATTCAGGAGTCTTGAGCAGCTTACGCTTGCCCTGAAAAATAGAGTTGCCCTGGAATTTTTCACTGTATTGAAATATATTTTATTATTCAGGATTTTTGAGCAACTAGTGCTTGCCCTGAAAACAGAGTTTGCCCCCCCCGACCCCCCGCCTCGTACGCCTATGGTAGATACTTTTTTACATAGGGAACTTTTTCAGCGTAAAAAAACAAATAGCCAAACAAATTTTTTAAGTCCAACCAACTTGAGACTAGGACAGAAGAAGGCCAAACAATTTGAAGCAAGGTTAGGCGAACTGGCACCCCTGTGCTCGCCTCAGTTCAAGTAACCGCAACTCACTAATGCCTTTGAAACAACACAATCATGAACCAACATTGAAGGATCTGGTAAAAAGGTCACATTTTTTCATCCTTTTCAAACATTGTTCGGTTAACTAATATCAGGTCGTAATGAAGGCGTGTCTCACAAAATGTCGGTGGTTGCACTAAAACGCGGGAACAGTTTTCGTGTGTTTATTGGCTACAGTACGATTGAGACCACGCCTACTAACACGCAAAGCATCAATACAAGAACGAAGCATTGTGATAATTGAACAACAAAGCGCAACCGGCCACGTCATTTAACTGTATTTACACAAGGTAGTGCACCGGAAACGACCAGAAAAGCCTGTCATTTAAATTCATCCCAAGCGTTTTCGACAAAAGGTGGAACTATATGATAAGCACATCAGCGTAGTTGAAGCTCAATGTTCGGGATGGTGCGGCATACAGAGGTGATAAATTATTCACTTCCTTGCGCAAGCTTGAAACAGCGCTCAAAGACAACGTCAGACGACTCACACAACAGCCATTGGCTGAGCTTTCCTAGTATGGAACATAATCCCTCAAGTCCCAAACCGAACACGCAACTGCTAACACGGCAGCCACGACAATGCCATTGCAATCCGTAGCAACTTACGTATTCCACACTGCCACAAAGTAGGTAAGTGAACCAACGGCAATTCATCGCGATGAAGATACAAGCAATTACGAACAAACGAAGCCGCGTGATAGCACCCACAGAATGCAAAGCCTCTAAAAACTTCATTAAAATACAAGCAACGTGAAATAAATGGGACATTTTGTACTAAAAGCAACGGAATTGAAAATCTAAACTTTATGAACATAAACAATAGTCGTTTCAACCACTTACAGTACACGCTGCACAAGTGAATTTAATTATTACGAGAAAAAATCTAACATCGTTAAAAACCTAGTCAGAGGTGACCTAGTAGACCATTTCATTACATATCTGCAGTTCATCTGGTCTCTCAGGATTTTCTATATTTACAACGATCGTTGTTACTCACTTATACCTATTTCTCATGCTTAGGTAACAAGCAAAACCTTCACGGACCTCAGCAAATTCCAATACAATACAGATTTTGTTGCATCTAAAATTTGAGCCGAATAAACCAAAATGTAAGTTACCAAACTTTTCTCACATTTAGAAACACACAGACGGAAAGGTTTTTGCTACACTTCAAATTATTCGACTCCCTGTTGTTAAGTGGTTCCCCTGTAAGTCCATGGAATCTACATCGCACTGCACAAATGAGTCAGAAATCTCTTGACAAAATCAATTGCCAGCTAATCTGCGCAGCTGTTATAACGAAATGGCATGCGTTAGTCAGGGAGCAAAGCGAATCTGAAAACGTTTCAAGCAATCACAGTGGGAAAAGGACGAACTGCGGATCGGTCTGTAGGAAAATATATTTTTTACGCAACATGCAAATAATCATTGTTTTGCACAAAATTAGAGCGTACGTGCACATACAGCCAGTGTGACATTCAACTCAAGGCAGAGGAAAATTAGAAAGTGATGTAATAGGTCAATTCGACGCCGCAACTCTGCTACACTACTAGCACACCAAGTCAATTTCCCAAACTTCAAAGTGCAACTGACCTTTCGAACATTGCTCAGACATAAAAAGATCTTTTCATTAACTAAATTTCACTCTTGCACCTATCAAAAACAGAAAACAGCGCAAGACCTGGTGACGTTTGCGTGGTAAGGGCTTGCAGCAGCGGCGATTGTTGCAGATCGTGGCGTTGGCGGCGATACTAAAAATGAACCACCACCAAAACAATCCAAATCTGGTTATTTCGGCACAGACAACAGTGATGATGAAGTGGAACGTCATTAAGGTTTTGCAGTCGCAATGTGTTTACCCGTAAATACGATACACGAAAGACTGACACGCGTGTATCATTTTTCCGCACGAGTGATGATTAAAGGGTTTTCTAAAAATAGAAACATATATAAGAGATCCTGCGTCCACGCGCGCGTTGTCGTTTCACAAGATTCGATTACTGGTGAAGCAGGGATTTAAAATCGAGGGCGCCACCAACATCAATGCTAAATGACACACAAGGACGAAAAAACATTACGGCCCGCGGTTTGTCCAGAAAGCTGCGTCCTTTCCGCGGGAAAAATGCGGTACAATAAAAAAATCATAGTCAGATGGAGGAGCCCAAACAATTGGTGAACCTTTTGACCGAGACGAAAGACTGGGCGTCATCACAAAAGCCAGTTAGCAGGCTTACCCGCCGTTGAACCGTTTAAAGACAAATGTATGCCAAAGGGACCAAATAGTAGCCTTTACCGGCGGAAATACCAATCACCAGGTGAGGCCCAAATCCACCCCGTATAACAAAGCCTGCAGAGATTTAACAGAAACTATCCACTCGAATCTACGCTGCCTGAAATATTACCAGTTTTGAAATAACAATAAGTCAAGCGTGCACGTTAAATCAAAAAATGACAGTCATGTTAGAAAGCACACAACATGCACTTGAGAATACAAGCAGCTCACTCGTCGTATTCTGAAGTTTATACAGAAAGCTGCCTGAGTGCTATTTAGCTTAAGACCAGGAAGATATTCAAGACCAACGAACGTGTCGAGTGGCAGCAAGGACACGCACAAAAGCGACAACGACGAGACAACTGATACAGGAACCTTTGTTACACCGGCGAGTAACCACAGCACAAAGCAAACAGTGGTAACCTGTACAGCGGAGTTACAGCAGCGAGGAGCTATTGTCCGGAACGGTACCGCACGAATGAATAGCAACAAAGAATATCGTACGGACTGGAGTCTTGAATCGACCTAAGCATGCGCAGGTCGTACGGTAAGAACCAACGCCTGGAGCAAAATGAATGGCAACGACTGCAGAATCGTGTCACAACGCCGTGTTTTGAATAATGCGGCTTCATAACACAACGCCTGCAGTTTTTCGTCCAATTATTTCCCAACACAAGTCCTACTGTTTCAAACAGAACATACCGTTCAGTGACAGCAGCTCCATATTCAAAGCTAGGGAAATTTTCGTTTAAGAACTTGCCTAGTTGTAGTTAGTGTTTGAATCCTAGCTTTAAGCTAATTACATCGACGTACATTGCATGAAAAGCCAGTACGCTAAAATGCAATGACCCGAAGATTCGATCATCAAACACTACTTCAAGAGAAAGAAGCATCCCGATAGGCACATGACTGGCGCGCTGAGAAACAACGCGTAACAAGTTGAAGCTTCCAGCGCGCAGGAATGCCGCGATAACAATAGGCCAAGTAGTTCAAATGTTTGAGATAGAATGAAGCACCGTGGGTTGAGTAAAAAACTTGTTAAGGTTAAAGGAACTCAAGATCGTGTACGTATTGTCAGAGAGGAAAGGGGTTTGTGGACGTAGCGCGGATGCCCGGAGTAACGCTGCTGATGCCATTGATTTAGTAAAAGAACTCAAAATACAACAGCATGAATTGTACAAGCAATTTGCGGGAATTCGTTTGCGCTATCAGCTTGAAGTAAAAAAGGATTTAAATTTGATTTTACAGTGTTGGTACAAAATCACTTGGTACTAAATAATGCTTGATGTTACGCAATGTCACAGGATGCAAGCAGCGTTTCGCTGGGAAAAGTTCAAAACACATCAAGAGATTGTTTTAAGTATCAGTCTGCATGACATGAGAAAAGAGCAAGAAGGACAATGAATTCTCCCCGAGGTTCGCAACACAAGACAACACGAAATAATCACAGTCACGCCTAAATCCTCGAAAACACCTGAAGGGAACGCAAACACGTAAACCTACCATCTACTTTCGCTCTACAGCGCAACAGCTTATGGCCAACTTCACGACGTTATAATACTAGTCATGAAAACATGGGTTGAAATACTGACGTAGCAGATTGCGCCGAACTGTGGTTCCTCTCTCTCAGTCTGTCGCTGGGTTTCAGGCGCGGTATTTTGTAGAGCCAATGGCAGTCACTTAATTTCAAGGATCTCAGGATCACGTTCAAGCACACTAAGTATTATCTTGTCCAAGTAATCGCGCAGTTGCTCGTTGATCATTTCCTGCTTCTTCAACGCCTCGATCACTTCGTCTTTAGTGGCGTCGGAGAGCTCCTGAGCAATGGAACGGTCGTCGCCACACATCAAGGATCGAGCGTCGGTGATATTTTGACGAAGTTGCACGCTGAGCTCTTCATTCGTGTTCTTGAGTTGGTCATTCTCGTGTTTGAGGTCGTCCACGCACGCTTTCAGTCGGGCGCTATTCGGATCGGTTTTCAAGAACACGAGCTCCTCCTCCAAATCGTTTTTCTCTTTTTGCAAAGACAGCAGGTGTTCTCGGGTAAACGCGATTTCTTCTTTCAATTTTTCCAATTCACCCTCTTGTTTTTCTTGGTATGTCGTAAATCGTTGACTTAGCCTGTATGCAACAAAATAACAACAAAACATGGCTACGATATTCCCAGCGTTGAGGTTCCAATAAACATTAGCATGTTAAGGACATTTCCATAGCCTAGATTTTGCGAAACAAAGGACAAAGCGTATTTCAACATTAATTGCGGCAATTGATTTCGAATGAAATACAATTCAACCGTTCACGCTATACTGTTCCATCATATTGTAGGCATGAAAATTTTGTAGAAATTACCTTCTCAATCTCTCTGGAAAACACTACTACAATAGGAATACTGTATTACAAAAATCTTAAGAACATCAGTAGGGTGTATCTTGACCTCCTTGTTCTGAACAATACTGCGATACGTCTAAAATTTTTTAAGTGCCGGTTGGCCACTTGGCCATCTCAGCGAAACTTAACAAATGTTCTACTTTTTAAATGAAACACTTTTAGCAATTTTCTCATGTGCAGTTAACAGCTTTCAATACTTTTAATAAAGGAATCGTAGAAAGATAAACTTGATCATTATATAGATCTTGACGGGTTGAAGTTCCACACTTTTCTTACAGATTCATTCTTAAAAGACCTGTAAAACAGCTCAAGACTCACAAGACTCATCGATCCTATTCCTGTGCGAATAGCTGCAGTTTAGGAAGGTTTTTATAGTTACGGTTCAGGACAGATGCCCTTACTTTCTGCGTCTCCGTAAGGAGCTGCAAGTTAATTTACAACGATCAGGTGTCACGCACGTCATCATCTTCGTGTGATAACCTATATTATTCAGACTCTGGGTTATCTGATGAACACAAATACGATCAGACTCGGAAGTTCGTAGCACGCCAAGCAGCATCCCATGCATGTTGCCGACTTTGATAAACGTGTCATAATTCTGGCCCCGTTAGTGCGCTTCTGATCAAGAATATCGTTCGTCGATATACGTGCAGGCGGTTTCTACGCTACACCAGTGCTTATCTACTTGTCTTGAACATTTTCAGTTGGCTGTCCGTTCTGTCTTTTGTGGCTTGACTCCCGTAATGTTTGATGCTATCGCAGTGTTGAACAGGCTCAAAGAAATGTGCCATAGCATCGATTAATGCTTGCAGCGATTTTTGAGAAGCGTCTGGCGCTAGCTGGGCATTTAAAAAAAGTGTAGAAACTTAAGTTGTGCTCATACATTTTAAAGGAATTACACGAGGCCATCAGCCATACAGTATTTTTTGTTTTCTCTCTGGTACTTCTTAGATTAAAAATACTTCGATTTGCCGCTTTACTGAAAATGTTTTATTTCGCTTTGTGCTTCGACATGTGTCCGTTTGCAAGCTGTTAAGGTATGGGCTAATGGCACATTCAGGCTTAGGGTTGCCTCCATTAGCCATCGAACTAAACAAAATCAAATAACAGGAAAGGAAAAAATCGACACAAGCAACCACGGCGTTTGCATCCTATGGACCTATATTTGAACTAACCTCGCAGCCTGATGTTGCTGCAACCCTTACAAACGCAAAGGTACAAGCCAGCGGCGAACAAGTCGCTGCGTCAGTTGGTGCCTATGACTTCTCTCTGTAAACAAGGGTTATTGTCTGCTGGTAACATATTCCCGAGCCAGCAAACGCCACTAGTTCTCCTTGTCTAGCAAGCTACTCACATAAAACGTAATGACCGACAGCAAACAGAATTTCAAGTTTTTTCGTGACTGATGTGCGGCTATAATGCATTAAGAGCTACGCAACAGCAACGTGCGGTTCTACGCTTTTGCCTACTACAAGTCTTAGCACGGAAGTTCATAAACTCGATTCACACAGATAATATACACCCGTTGCAATTAAAGGCAACTGAGAATTAACTCATCTCAATCCAGAATTTTTTCATTTTGAGGCGTGGACAGCTTTTATAACACAGGCAGACAAGTTTGAAACAATATAAACACTCAGATAAAATAAACTTCTGAAAAACAAACTGTCCTAGACGTTACAAAAAGTCACCAGTTCAAATAACACCATTTTCTGGGTATGAATTCTCAGCCCTACAAATTTTTGCAATTACTGTCATCGCTATACAGGGTAGTTTTGTTTCACAAATGCCTGATAAACTTTTATCAAATGCTTTCATTAAACGACATAGATTTCTGCGAGGGTATCGTGATTGGCATATGGCGAATAAATGCATAGTCCAATTTCACGCAACCAAACACTGGTATTATCAAGTTCAAGTTGAATGCAACATTGTGGAATATTTACATTAGAATAGCTGGGAATAATATTGTGAAAATGGTTCTCCCAAAATTCAACATACAACAGTAGGAGATCAAGGAACAATTTTTCCGAGCCAACACTTTTGACTTATTAGTTTGTTTAAAGCAGGGGTGTCAAACTCGTTTCAGTTCAGGGGCCACTTCAGGCAAATTTAATCTCAAGGGGGGCGGACCAATGTAATCATTGTACAACACTCTGGTTATAAGTAATGACAACTTCCAACTGTTTTCATAACTTCAATGCAAAAGTTTAAGCTTATCTGAACATGATTATTAGCAAATTTAAGCAGCAACCTTTACGAAACACTGTAACAACATGACGTTTCTTGAGAAAAGTCTATTCAATTTTTACGATATAATAACAAGGTTTATCATTAATGCCTTTGAAACCAACCGAAACGAAAACACAATGTCTAAAATATCAACCGAAATGAAAATTACGAAACAACCGAAACCGTTTCGGTCAAATTTCGGTTTAGAGAACCTCTACTCGTCTGCAGCTAAGTGCAATAATCCAGACAACCCGAACTGGCACCACAGTGTGCAAACTAGTGGAAACTTGAGTTTTTCTTCTACCTTGAAAATGTATAAATTTTTACACAAAACATACAGGTTGTAACAATGTATGAACAATATGGTTCCATCAAACGAAACGCGTTTGTACAGAACCTGCTGACTAACTGTTCAAGCGTTCAGTGTCTTGAAATATTTCCACAGTAACCACTCATTGCTGCACAACTATATTTCAGGGCGCAAAGAAGCAGTTCACATTAGATGTGGTTAGCGATTCATGCCTACACCTGAAACTTGGCACCTTTTAGCTTTCACTAGTGTATCAATATCAGGTGTCAAATCCTGTGCAACAGCCACTTTCAGGATGTCATTTAAGTGACCATGTGTGAGTCTTGAGCGCAGCTTTGTTTTATTGATGTTCATCACAGAGAACACTTGTTCACAAAGATATGTCGTCCCAAACATGCACAAAACTTTTGCAGCAAGAGCTGTCACTTTGGGGTAACCTGGAATAATATACTGATAGAATGTGTCCAAACTCGCCAAGGCAAACTTCGTCTTCAAATCTGAATCACACTGCAAGTCAATTATTTCAAGTTGCTAGTCAACGGGCAGATCAGAGGGGTTTACTGTGAATGGCGAGCAAAAGACTTGGAAGTCCGTCTCAAGTTGGCCAAAAATCTGAAACCGTTGCTTGAACTCGCGTAGCAACTCTGTTATCTTACGTTGGTATTGATTCAAGTCACGGTTCACTACCATGGCACGCACACTTTTTAGACAAGGGAAATGAGCGGTGTCATCACCGGAAAGTTGTGTCTCCCACAAGGACAACTTCAACTTGAATGCACGTATGGTGTCGTAATATTGTGTGACAAGCCTTTTGTGACCTTGCAACATTTTGTTTAGATTATTCAAGTGCTGCATAATATCCACCATAAATGCAAGGTCTTGCATCCATTCTGAGGATTGAAATTCTAACACTGGCAAGCCCTTTTTCTTCATAAACTTTTCAATGTCCTCACGTAAATCAAAAAAACGCTTTAACACGCACCTCGGCTTAGCCATCTTACCTCAGTGTGGTATGGCAGGCCATAGGGAAAGCCCTTATCACTGAGAAGACTGTCAAACTGACGGTGATTAAGACCTCTGGCTTGGATGAAATTAACTGTCCGGACAACCACTTGCATGACGTGATCCATTTTTAACGACTTGCAACATAATGCCTCCTGATGCAAAATACAGTGAAATGTCCAAAATTCGTGTCTTCCACTTACAGCTTGCACTTTTTCTCTAAATTTTGTCACAACACCTGCTTTTTTCCCGATCATTGATGGCGCGCCATCTGTAGCAATACGGACAGCACGGGACCAGTCTACTCCGACCCTGTTCAGCGCTCCAACGAGAGAATTGAAAACATCATTTGCTGTTGTGGTATCCATCATAGGCACCAACCACCCCAGGAACTCCTCAGTGACAGACAAAGTCTCATCAACGCCACGAATAAATATGGCCAGTTGTGCAACGTCCGAAATGTCCGTGCTTTCAGCAAGCGCAACCGAAAACGTGACAAACGACTTGACTTTGTTCTTCAGTTGGCTGTCTAAATTCGCAGAAAGGTCCGAAATCCTCTCTGCCACAGTGTTTCTCGTCAGGCTAATATTACCAAAACTTGTCGCTTCTCAGGACACATGATTTCTGCAGCCTTTAGGATGCACGTCTTCACGAACTCACCCTCACAGTATGGCTTTGATGCTAACGCTATGTCATTAGCAGTGGTGTGTTTAAGGAGAGGCGAGCGAGGCATTTGCCTCGGGCCCACCCTTTTTAGGGCCCCCCCCTTGAGGTGTTACGCGCATAAATTTTCCTTAGTTTTGATGAAAAACTTATTATTCACACATATAATGTACTACAAAGCAGATCATAAGTAAGTACTCTGCTTAAGGGGCCCCCTACAGAAACTGTACTGTGCAGGTACTTTCCTTTGAAAGGGGCCACCAACAGCAACTGCAATTTGATGGTACTCTGCTTTCAGAAAGCAAAGGGGCCCCCAACAGCCACTGAAATGTGTAAGTACTCTGCATTTAAACTTCATTGAAGGGGCCCCTAAAAGAAACTGTAATGTGTAAGTACTCTGCTTTGAGAGGCCCCCCCAATAGCCATTATAATATGTAAGCATCTTGCTTTCAAAGGGGCCACAACAGCAATTATAATGTAAAATTTCATGCTTTTAAAGAGGCCCCAACAGCAATTGTAATATGTAAGTACCTTACTTTTAAAGGAAACCCTAACAGCAATTGTAATGTTTAAGTACCTTGCTTTCAAAGAGGCCACCAACAGCAATTGTAATGTATAAGGGCCTTGCTTTCAAAGGGGCCCCCAGCAGCAACTGTAATGTGAAAGTACCTTGATTTCAGAGTGGCCAGCAACAGCAATTGTAATGTTCATGTACTATGCTGTCAAAGAGGC
>Ga0210059_1006691_pt1 | contig 18454 bp, 16 predicted proteins | sample Ectturendosymbi2_FD_188042 | JGI IMG/M metagenome (GOLD analysis project Ga0210059, IMG submission 188042) | Ecteinascidia turbinata endosymbiont from Florida, USA - Sample 2 (SPAdes) (version 2) | ecosystem: Host-associated > Tunicates > Ascidians > Unclassified | place: Key West, Florida... | reverse complement strand
GATAGCAATGTTGGTTTGGTTTTGAGATGCGACACAGCTACTACACAGGGAGCAAGTTTGGCAGAGTTGGATCCCATTAGCGCAACATCAGCTATTTTTAATAAGACTGTTACCAGTTTGCAAGTGTAAGTATCACTTAAACACGCTTGGAAAAAGTGTAACAAAGGTCATGGAAAATTCATGGAATGTCATGGAATTTGGTGTTAAATTGTGTGGGAACCCTGGTACAAGAATTAGGAAGAAATCAGCCACAAAAGACTAAAGTTTCAAAAGAAAAATAGGTTTCCAGAACCAGACTCATCAAGTGAAGATGAAGTAGGCTTTGATGAAACAACACTATGTTATGATAGCAGCGATGAACTCTCAGATGATGAAAGTTACGTACAAACATCACTCAATCTTGGTAATATGAAGCAGATGACCACATCTTGTGGAATTTGAAAGTGAGCGAAGCACACAATATTACGTTGGGAGAGTTTAGAAGTCACAGAAAAGGAGATAAGATCTACATTCATGCAGAATAATGTTGTTGCGATAAATTTGGAAATGTGCAGTTTTATTTTCCTGAAAACCCTGATATTTGCCTCCACCCACTAGAGGAGGTCGTCTTCAAGGTGCCAATTCCACTTTGTGGCCAAACAAAAGGATTAACTTTCACTGCTCTCAGCTGTCTGCCTACAACTTGCAGTAGCTTGGAGATCCGCACAGAAGAACCAACATGACAATCCAGACTTCTCAAAATGAATGGTTTTAAATATTGGTATTTTTGTGTACATATAATATCTTATTATTTTCATTGTAATTAAAGTTCTTGAAGTACAAATGGCATGTGAAAATTTACCCCAACGATTGTGACAAGTAACCCCCATGGTGGTTGCAAAAGTCTCACTTGATAGTGAACACAATGTTAATGTTAAATTTGATAAAGAACGTACTAACGTGAGTTACAATATGTTTTATTATTTCTTGGAATATTGTTGGAAATTTGTCTGGAAGGGTTTTTAAATTAGCAAGGAGGGTGTTGTGGCGGTCGGTAGATGGCACCACACGTAAATAAATTGTCACCGCTAGATGGTGCCCATAAGTTACAAGTAACTGTGATAGTCACCACAAGCGAATTATCGTAGTTCACTTATCTCTATATAATGATAGTGCAACCTAATGGTAGCAAAGTGAACTCGTCGGAAGGAGCTCTATTGCTGCTGGTTGCTTTCTTGTTAGTTAATGGCCCGAATTGCCATCTTTCTCTTGTGCTTGCGTCAGTGGTACAGGGCGATGCAGTCAACTGCAACAATGTGTAGGTGATTCGATTTGTAATTTGTGACATCCAGTCCCACCCTCCCCTACGTTGTTAGACTTTCCTGGCACATTTTTTCGCAAAAAGGCCTCCAAGGCAGAAATGTTACATTGAACCTGATGGTATTTACGTAATAGTGCCTCAAAGGTAGGAATGTTACATTGAACTTGGTGGCTACTAACACTTGCTCTCCAGGGCAAGTTGTATAGAGCTCTGCATCCAAAGTTATATGCCACACGCAAACTTTGCATGCATGACTTCCTGAAATTACACCATAATTGAGATGCATACATGGGCGTACGGAAGGAACCAAAAAGTACATTTTTAATTGCTTTCGAACATCGGGAAAAAGAAGCTCGCAGCTTGTTTGCTGCACAGTATTGATATCGCACTTGTCTCTGAATGTCTTTGTCATCTGAGAGCTCAGTATCCATTACAACCCCCAGATATTTGTATTGGTTAACAGATTTTGATTCAAGAGGTTATTAGGATTCAAAATCGTCTTTGTGAATTTTTCTGCAAATTTCGGGAAATTCCAGGTCAACATCCGCAGCCAAATATACATGGGAATAGTTCGTTGACTGATGACTTTTCAAGATAAGTCAAAGAACGAGACGACGTTCGAGGTTAAGGGTCAAAGATGAGATTATCAAAAACTAGATTCATATCTACGAATAGGTGCAATGACGGGTTTCTCCATAGAAAAAATTTGCGTGTTTCTACAATGTAATAACAACACTTTGCAAGTACGTTCCTACAATTAAAACGCAAATATGTTTCACAGAACATCAATACCTTTATTTGCGATATTCCGCGATAGAAAACTATTGAGGTACGAATTAGTAAACTACCGGTAATAAAGAAACTAAACATTTTGCAACTGTGATCACTTGAAAAGATCCCCTATCTGTTTCTACTGTTACTTACTAAACAGAAAGTGGAAGCCGCTTCACTTCGAATTGTTGTGTTGAGTGGCGGTGCTCAAACCTTTCTGTGGCTGCGGGACACTTTGCATTTCACTTTTCTTTACACGTTGCGCCAAATCCAACGTTTGAAACAGAAACGTCAAGGTCCTCTTCGGAAAAGTTGGAATGAACTCTACATTTGTTGTTCCTGTCAGCAGTATAAATTTGTTCCTGCTAGCAGTATAAATACGAATACATCAAGAAAAGACTTAACGACCGTATTTCAAAGAAGCATGGCTGGTGGTAACATACACAATAGGTTCAGCAAAGTGTTCTTACAGTTTTGAAAATTTCGACGCTCACCTCGTACTGCATGCCTCGCGGCACATCAGTCGGTCGGCCGGCATAACTGCTGTAGAATTTTGGTCCTATGAATACGGAAAAGGGATTTTGTGCAAAAAATGAGTGAATAAGACAAAGCGAAAAATAAAACATGAATTTCATAACGCTCTTTAATTTTTAGGCTGTGGTTACTCTACATTAAAAAATAAACCAACTTATTTTTCGACCAGTAAATAGAAATAAGCTTCTAACTTTTGCAGAAGAAGCAATGCAGTAGTATCTCTGCTGTGTTGCAATGTTCAAAATTTATATGGTCTTTATTCTGTTTTTACAATTCCTTGACGTTTTTATGCGGGTCGTCAACATGAAGCACTTTGATGAAGCGCATTTGTGTTTATTTAGTAATTGTTTAGCTTGATCAGCCGACAGTAGGTTTTAATACCAAATTTTCGTTCAAATTGTTGCCACTAACTTTTCATGAACCAACCTCAATCTCCATATTTTTCAGGAACATGTTTCACCATCATTGACTTTTCTTGCAAATGCGAAAATACCACTGTGCAGGTTTCTTGGAAGAATGGGAACAACAGCATCACTAACGATGTGGGTAAAGTGCTAACTGATACATATTTCCGAATCACTGCCATTACTTTATTTTGTGTTTTTTCAGAGTCTTTCACAAAATTACTACGTAGTTAGTTGGTACAATGTAGAAGCCGTTTCATCACTGGGATACGATGAGGATATTGTTGTAAGTTTACTTCAAACTTTAATGTTATTCTTCCAATCGACAACTTTTACCACGCTCAGAACGTTGCCCACCCTCCTGTGAAATGTGTATTATCCTGATTGTGTTTCATACTCAAAATAATCATTTTCTAATCTGTTTAACGTCCATTTAACGACCAGGCATGGCTTTGATTGCATCGAGCTGCAAAGCAAGCTGTGCATATTGGAAATATTTTTAGCAACGCCGTGACTATACACTTTAAAAAAAATACGAAATGCATCAAGTAAAAATGTCGTAAGCAAAGGTATCATTTGCTTTTACTGGTTTATATATTTATAAAACAAAAACTAATTTTGTTATTAGAGCTGGGCTGATAAAGATTCAACAACGGCCGACTTGACGTAATTGATAACTACATGTTGTGATTTGTCACTTAACAAAAGCACTCGAAAAAATTCGGACATTTTTGTTTAAAAAAGTTTGATTATATTTTCTTTCTATTAACAAACAGGTGGGTGATGAAGTTGTCAATGGTTCGTTGCGCAGCCATCTTGTTGGTCAGTATGGAGCTACGGGTCATGAAAGTTATGAGGATATTCTCTCAGCCGAAGGTAAAAATCACAGAACTACTGAGCTTTATTTTTTCTGCATGCTAAGTTATGGCAATGGGCCAGGGATTCTTTACATTGAATTAGTTTTCAATTTTCCGAGACATATTGTGAAATGCAAGGCTGACATTTTTAGAAGCAAAAGACTTGGAGTCACTGAGCCTTTGGACTTGTCATCGTTATTTTTCGAGTTTCAGAGGAAATTCTTTGAATTGCTGAAGTTTGAATAAAAAACAATTTTGAAAGCAAAATGTAATGGTTCGCTGCACTTTGGTTGCTGCTGCTATTCTGTAAATCATTCCTTCATTGTTTTCGGTAAATGCATCATGCACAAACAGTTTTTTTAAAGGAAAATGTTAGGTACCCAGTATGGACCTGTAGGAACCCGATTTCTTTGATTCTAGGGACCCGATTTTCTCATCCTAGGGACCCGATTTTCAATTCTAGGGACCCGAATCGGATCCCTAAACCGCCTTAAAAATCCCTGTGCACAAATCATTCAATGTTTTGAGTAAATGCGTCATGCACAAATCATTCATCCTTTTGAGTAAATGCATCATGCACTAATCATTCACTGTTTTGAGTAAATGCATCATGCACGAGCCTCACATTATTTTGAGTAAATGCATCAAGTTCTAATCATGCATTGCTTTGAGTAAATGCATCATGCACAACCGCATGCAGAAGCACATTACTGTATTTGGGTTTGTTTCAGATGCTGTCTCGTACATGGCTGTGCCATTCAACGTCACCCAAGGCATTGTGAAGAATCTACGTCACGCCAGCCATTACAACATTGCGCTCCGGTCCGTTGCCAAGAATCGATTGAGCGTCAACAGCAGCTCATCAACGGTTATGAGGAAATGTTTGATAGAAACCGATGAAGGAGGTTTGTTTGTACCTAGGGCAGTTTTCAAGAAATAGATTTTAAACTTGGAAATTATGAAAAGCGAGCTTCAATGTGAAGGTTTTGTGAAACATTGTTATGGGCAGATGCCACTTTATTTCCCTCTTTGGACAAGAATTTGGTTTGCATTCAACAACTTTTTTCGAAGTGGTTTTGTGTTTCTTTTGGGAGCCTATTTTGGTATTTTCTGACGTCATCAATATTTTTGTTTGTTTATCATTTTATGAAATGTTATATCTGTAACAACTGTCAACTAAGCTCATATGTAACTAACACATTTTATTTTTACAAAACGTGTTGCAAAACTGTTACAGTGCCTAAACAGAGTGCCCTCTTATGTGGCACACAAAAACTGGTTCAAACGAACTTGTTTTACGGGAAAATGCAAATAATACAAATCAAACTCATGCACCCAACATTATCATATTACCAAAATAGGGATAACTGTCATCCTCAAATTACCAAAATAAAGCCAACTCTCATTTACATTTTTCCACATTCAGCCTTTCCTTACTTCAATCCTCAACAACCTCTGTGAATATCCCAACCTCAAAACATAATCCCATCTCCCACCTAATTTCTAGAACCATAAAAATATTCGAGAGGGAGTAAATGAGAGATGGATTTACATAGAGTAGGTCGATGGTTTCTTTGCTTGTGAAATCTTCAAAAATAGTTTTTCGTTTTGCGATGAAAAAAGCCCTTGACATCTGTGACATGGATTGTGACGACGCATGGATTGTGACAACCATGGATTGTGACGACGCATGGATGTTGACGACGCATGTATTGTGACGACGCATGGATTGTGAGAACGCATGGATTGTGACGACGCATGGATTGTGACGACGCATGGATTGTGACAACGCATGGATTGTGACGACGCATGGATTGTGACAACGCATGGATTGTGACAACGCATGGATTGTGACGACGCATGGATTGTGACGACGCATGGATTGTGACGACGCATGGATTGTGACGACGCATGGATTGTGACAACGCTTGGATTGTGACGAGGCATGGATTGTGACAACGCATGGATTGTGACGACGCATGGATACAGTGCATTATTTTTCATCATGTGCATCTCGTCAATTTTCTTTGAGCTTTTTACTAGATGCCAAACCGCTGTTCTCAAACGACTTTGACACACTGAACCCAAACAGTAAACTCCCCGCCTTGTCAAATCAAAAGTGAGTGGTACAGAGAAAAACCAGTCACCAAAATGCAGTGAATAGTTTTTGCTTCAAATGATCCAGAATAGGTCGTACGTGGACAAATTTATCAACATTTTCATCTCCTGAGGACAATAGTCTATGCATGAAACCATTGTAACGGCAGTACTTCTTTATTTTTTAAATCTGTCCCGACTCATAAATTTTCATAGACCTATGTGATTGGTACTAAGCTGAAAGGACCATTATAATCGTGTTGGAGGCAAACTCACAATATGGCGTATTCAAACGCTACATTCAAAATATTTTTTCATCACCTGCACCTACTCTGATAGGCTTAAGCCCATGGGCGTCGGAAGGATTTCTTTCAGGGGAGGGGCCAATAATGGATTTTTTCATAGGTAATCAAAAATATGTTTTGGAGGGGACAAAAGTTTTGAAATTTAATTTTTCCTTCTCGAAACTAAGAAATCAACAATTTTTGCAAAAATAGTAACAGGAAAATGTCAAATACTAAAATCCAGGTGGGGGCCTTGGCCCCCATGCCCTCCCTTATCCGCCGCAAGTTTTTCAATATAATTTCCTCACATCCATTTTTATGACCTATATATTTGTTACTGCTTCAAAATGGCTATAAAAAAGAAAAACTGATAGTTGGTTTTCTTTTACAACCATCACGATACCCGAACAATGGACAGGCCCACTCAGGTGTGTAACGTTTAAGTCAAACAAATCCACAGAGCAGCACAATGTGCATGTTTACAAAAAATAGTGTTCATTTCATAATTTTACCTACTTTGTCCTAAAAAAATTTAGCAACTCAGTTCTTCGTGGCCCTCCCTCTCCACAACGGCCCCAGGCCAAACACCCCACAAGCATTCATTCAGTTATAATGCCTCATAAACCTAACAAATCGTTTCACGCCAAAAAACACAAGTTGCAGTGCTTGCAAATGAGAAAAAGTATTTGAGTCCAAACGTGACAAATAAAAACTTCCAGGCATCCGTGACCAAAAATCCATTTCAGCGCTATTTAAAGCATTCATTTCAAACGTTACAGATCTGTCATTGTGTCCACAGAGGGTCAATTTTCAGTAGCAGCTTGCACTGATGAATTTCAACGAAAAAAACATCCAAATACGCTGTTAATATATTTCGTAATTCAAAAAACCTCACTGCATATTGTCGTAGCGGGATAAAAGTTTTTTTCAAAATATAGATATATTTGGTTTTGAAACACAGTTTTCCATAGTATTTCAGATTGTTGTCGAAACACAATTTATTCTCTCGTAAACAACTTTACGGTTATGCAAAATGTTTCAGTTCCATCCCCTCCGACTAATATCAGCGTGAAAGCAAAGTCTAAATCGTCCGTGAAGTTAGAGTGGGACTTTCCCGAAACAAGCAACTCAAAGTTGATCAAAAACTATGTAATTGAGTATGGATTCCAAGACGATATTCAACTGACCAAGGTAGGAATAACCTAATATCGAAAAAGTTAACCAGCTTGGCTTTTTCTCGTACCGTGAATAAGATGAAGCCTTTGTGATGTTTCTTCTTTATCCATTCCAGTAATATACTGTATAATGCAAAACATTTCTGCCAATATTCGTAAAACGCTATTGCGTGGTCTTTGGATGTTCGATCCCCAAAGTATTAGCCGTCTATTGAAACTTACTGATGTTAGTTTTGTGGAATCCTCCAAGTGCAGTTATTCACAAATGCACAAATAAATATGCAAATTCTTCACCGTGTGGGGACAAGTTACTTGAATCAAAAATTTTTAACAATATGCTGGCCAAGCAAGCAAACAAATTTTCCAACAGATGACAAGTCCACCGAGAATGTTCGAATACACCAGATATGAGGAATGGCAACGACCAAATGGCATCATCACGTGACTATTCACTATTCATGACCAATGGCATAGTAAATAAACCACCTTCACATCAAGCCTGCACTGTTAATTTTTTCACTCTCTGGATAACTGTGAAGATAAATGGTATCACCAACTTGACCCAAATATCAATATTCAGAGCATGATGTTCACCCGTATCAAACCTTTCCTGCACACTTTTGCGTTGCTCCTTTGGCGTAGTTTGGATTATTTCATCACCCAGTGTGCTTCCGTCATAGCTTTCAGCTTTCAATTTAAACGCTTCCTGGAGTTTGACTACCCACCTCGGTGAGCAATCGATCTTACGCAATCTACCAACGCTCATTGAGTCATTATGACGACGTTGTTGGTTGTTTGGCTGTTGCGTTACTGGAAATTTGGCGTCAGATACGTCTAGTAGTCCAGTAGTCCATAATAGTAGTCCATAGACCTCCCTTTCCTTTCTGGTATTCTGACCCAACTACTCGAAGAAACGCGGCATGTCTAGAGCTACAACGTAAATCACAAAGTCCTGATCACCTGCTGCATGAAATCCTGCACGTACGGCACGCTCCCAACAGACTTCGCTCGAGACGCCCCTTAAGACCGTTCATGGAGAACCCCACTAACCAAGACTAATTCCCCCCTCCACTACCAGATTCTTTCAAGCCATACATCTCTAGTTTCACTAGCTGTCCACCAGGATGCCACATGCCGCGCAAAGCATAAGTGCAACTTAACCGCTTGCGCACGGGACACGGCCGGTTTAACGCAAACCTCTACAGAATGGGATTGGCTGATAATAAAAACCGTGTGTGCGGCAACATCCAATCCGCCAGTCACATTCTCTATCACTGTTCTGTTATGGCCACTCCATGCAGTATCACCAACACCACCTACGAAGATCTGATCGAATATCTTCGCAATTCTTCCTTTTAGACTGAACCGCATAGTCCTACCATCTGTCAGCTATGTGTATACGACAGAAGAAGTAGTCCAGTGAACGCAATTGTTTAGGAAAGACATATTGTCGAGTTTTAATTGTCGCAGCTTATGTTCTGATGTATATTCATCTTAGTCGAGTTTTTTTGCTTTCTCTGTTACTTTATCAACTTTTCACATGTTGCGCGAAATCGATTCCTATTAAAAATTTGCGATTGATTCGTTGCTTATTTCACCTGTGGAGTGAAGTTACTTGAATATAGACATGTTCAAGTTTGAATCATCGCAAAAAGATGAAAGCAGAGCCCAGTTGGTTCATTCCTCGAAAGCTTAAAGAAAACCTGCATGGAACTTTCAACAATATTTTGCAGAAAATGGTTGATGGAAGATTTCATGAGTGTCGCATCGAAGACTTGTCACCTTATCACGTGTATCGGTTCAGGATTGCTGCAAAAAACTCAAAATATATGGGGAGGTTTTCTAACTGGGTTTTGATTGAACTAGGTGGGTTGCTGATGCGATTTTTTAAACTAAAACATAGGTAAATAAGACACTGCGCTGATCGTCGTTGCTTTTTGGCTTCATGTGGAGGAAGCAATTACTTGGTTACGTTTTCCATTAACAACGCTCAATTTTAAATTCTTTGCGATCACAAAAATATTTAGACGAATAGGGGTGAAAGGATCTCAATTACTGAAACCATGAGTTAAGGGCAAATGTTCTTTCTTTCCCGGGAATATATCCTGCGGGCGAACTCTTGCTGTTTCTTGTATTCCAAGACATTAAGTGAAGTCAAAAACGTAAGGTTACTATAAATTTACGCGCTTCCAGCTGGTTTGGTGACTTGGCCTTGATTGAATGGCACTATAACCTGCACTAATATCGCATTTAACAATAATCGTAAGAACAATAATAATTGAAAGACCAAAAGTTGAAACAGCGAATAAACAAACAAGTCACTCAGAATTTCGATGTTTTGAAAATTCTACATTATTTCTGAATTTGTGAAGAATAGGCTGTTATTTATTCAGCGACAGTTTTTCCACAGACGTCAACCTGATGATTACTGCAGTCTTGTCATATCACGACGAGCTGATATAAACAAAAATAAACTGCAAAAATACGATATAAACAAAAATAAAAAAGAATCTATGAAATAAACACTGCAAGGCGTAAAAGGTAACATAACAATTTGGAAACTTGTTAAAAAAAACACCCCGTAGCGTTTTAACAGATTGCAAATTTTATTTTAAACTGTAACAATGATGTGTTTTCTTGAACTTCTAACACGGAAATTTGCAAATGATCAGAGGTATATTTGTAATATGTAAAAGTTTGAAAAAATACTAACTGAAAGATTTCTAAAATATCTGTTTGTTTGCTGCCAGATGTGAAACTCATTCAACTTTCAGTTATTTTGCCTCCAAAGTTCAAGGAAACTTTCAAGAAAGCGGTATGAAAATGCGTTTTGAATAAAACATTACAGTAGCAAGTGCTGATCATAGTTTAATGCAGTGGTTCTCAACCTTTATTATTGATGTGACCTTTGCGCAATATTTTGTCTATCAAGTGACCCTTGACTGTAATCATGAGCACAATAATTAAAAATTACCAACAACTATTGTACTTTCGCGTTGACATTTCATGATGAAAACACTTAAAAAATTCGTGTACCCCTTGGAGCACCTTTGCCTTCCCCAAGGGGTACGCGTACCTCCATTTAACAACCACTGGTTTAATAGACATTTATTGTTCAATAAAATCTGTAGGTTAAATTTGTATTTTGACTTTGAACTCTTTTATGGTGTCAGTGTGCGGTTAAATGTGTGTGAATTGCTAATGATTAATGCTCTGCTTGGTTTGGTATCACAACAAAATAACTTTTGGAGCAGGTATAGTTCGGGTCAAAATAAATGGTTGCATGCATGAAATGCATTAATTTGAAATGACTCGGACTTAACTACGATAAGAATGTTGACTATGCTTGACATGTTTATTTTTCCTTGTTTGAAAGAAACCAGCTCAGGAAACCAGGATAAAATTTTGATTGTATTTCGAAAAAATCTAAACAGTTCTTGCTATCCACATAATTTTGAATCTACGGCATTTCTATGTTTAAATTTTAGGTTTAGAGTACTTACATTTTCACTCCGTATTTTTTCCTATTTCCAGATTTCTAAAGTAATGCCTTTATCGTTTTTGAGTTTTTCTGAAATAAATTCTACAAAGTTACCCAGACGCTCGGATCTGAAGGTGAGTAAAATGAGTTTTAGTGAAGATTTTTGAAAGCACTAAATGCATTTATCAAAGCTATGTATCAATACAATAAGTGTAGTTAAACATTGGGCCCCTTTGAGAAACTCATGCTTCTTTCACTGGTAATTATTCGACGCTATTGAGAACAGAATATCTTAAATATATGGTTTTCAGGTTTATTTCAACTTGTCCTTTTCCATGGATATGAAAGTCACAAGTACAAAAATTAATGATATATTTCGATTGCAATGGGTTAAAAGGATGACAAACTATACACGAAGAACAAAGGCTTACGGTGAGCAAGAAGATACTTTAATATTGCAATGCGAGTGACGAGATACAGCGTTTCTATGTTGTTTTAAACTTAATACAACAAAAGCAGTTATGCTTTTATAACTGGGTAGACTTCTTCTACTGCACAAGAAAAAGACATGTTTGTCACAAAAGCGCAATATGTGTGGAAGCGTACGGGTCGCACCGCTGCGAGTGCGAAGAAGAGATGGTTGATGTTGGAGTCAAGAGCCATTTTTTTCCAGGAATGGATTGTCGGAAAAACACAGGTGATTGTGGAAGAGTTCCTTGGAGGTTTGCGGTAAATTTTGCGGCTTGGATTTAGACCTCTAAAGTGTTTGTTTTTCATGAATTGACAGGAATAATTTAGTTACAATTATTCTGAATTACAAAAGTTTCTGCATAACCTTTTATTGCGACAACATGTTGATGTTTGCATTTCCATACAGGTCCTCCCACTGGTTTATTTCTCGAATTAGTCAAACCAACTGTGGCTAAAATTAACTTCAGAAAACCTCAAGAAAGCATCGGGAAAATATTGAAGTATCAGGTGGAGAAGAGACGAATTTCTGGGGAAACCTCCCAACAAGAAATCATTGATCTTAGCAGGTTCGTTTTAAAAATCGTCATGGTCTGTTGCGGTGCAGTGTGACGTAAAGGACATAGCTTTCCGATGTCATCTTGTTTGTGACAGGAATGCAGGAAATTTTGTTCGTTGGACACTTGATGGACTCGTGAGCAACTCTCTGTACCAGTTCCGGTCACGTGCTGTGACGTCATACAGCGAAGGTTCATGGAGCGGTTGGGGGGAAGTTCGAACAGGTTGGTGGCCGGAAGGTGGCGCAAGACCAACGAGCGTGTTGCTTGTTGATATTCAACTCGAACGCGGATTTGTTCAGTTGCTTCTGTGGGAACTTGAAGGTTGTGACGAACTCGTTGTAGTTTACGATTTTCAGGAGGCCTCTACTAGTTGAGGGGTCAAGCTACCGTGGTTGTTGCAGAAGCGTGGGTCAGTCTCCTAACTAAACGACCTGATGTAATGAGGTTGCCAAACCGAAGCATGGCTGTATAAAGGCTCTCACCACTTTGCCCGTTAGTAACTTTTCAGTAGCAATAAAAGTTTGGTTACCTCTTTAATTATATTCGATTACATTCAGATATCAATACATTTGAACATGACGTCAGAACAACGTAACTTTAAACGATTCGGTGTACTATAGACCAGGCCCGTAGGCAGGTTTTAATGTTTGGGGGGCAAATACATTTGTATGGGGGAAATATTTTCATCTTTGTTATATGTTTAAAACAAATTTTTCTGGGCACAACACAATTTGGGAGGCACTGCCCCCGAATGCACCCCCCTTGGCTGCTGTTGCGATCGGAAATCCCGAGCGGCATGTGCACAAAGCTTCGCACTGTGGCAGCAAGCAACAATAGAGATCACACGTCGCGATCACTCTCCGCCTACGCTAGTCATCATGTTCAATCGTTCACACGTTACTATCGACAGAGCTTGCACGCCACGATCACTCTATTGTTGCTTGTTCGCGCCACATTTTTATGTGTGTTGTTCTTCGCGCACATCCCGTTCGTGGTGAATCACACATTTAACGCAACGCCAACGGAGTTGTTGCAACACTACGAGCTTGCTATAGATCAGGGGTGCACAATCATTTCGCTATTTCAGGCTGCATCACGTTTATTTTTATGAATTATGGACGCCAGTGAGTTCAAGATATTTTTTTGGATATATATATATATATATGTCAGAACTGGATATTTTCCAGATTATTACTTGTCGCAACTTGTGTTTTGATTTAGTCATTTTATTCTTGAGTTTGTTGTTTCTCTGCTCTTTCTTCAGCCTTTCAACTTTTCACCAGTAAGCTTTGCTTGCAAATTTAAGGACTGAGGATGCGTAATGTTACGTGAAATCGATTTCGAAGTAAAAAAATTGCTGATTCATTCAACTGCGCCGCATTTGTGGAGACTTGATGCCAAATGAAAAAAAGGTTTTTCTATTTTTAGAGACTTCTTATTTCATGGTATTACGGTTTAAAAAATCTCCAGGAGAAACAACACATTTATTTCACTGCAAGCAGTCTCTTTACTTGGTTTGATATGATATACTGTTATGAGCGGCTGCTGTATGGAAAGACTTGTTGTGTTTATGACTATACTGTCGCGTAAAAGCATATTGACCTAAATGGACGCTACGAATGTCTTGGACTTGTGATTACAAATATTGAAAATGACAGTTGCGTAAGAAAATTTCAGATTATATTTATGTATTTTACAGAAGTCTACGTCTGTAAACTAATTTTTGAATTTGTTCTGAGCGACTCGATCGAAGATTACCAAACACGGAAATACGAAGCCCATTCAAAGATCACTGCATTTGTGAGTGATTGTTGCACTATACAGTTGTTTTTATCTCAAACAGACAGAAAACCTCTTGAGTGTATTTAAAAAATTCAACAAATTGACTTTTAACATTGTAGGTGAAACAATTTGCTGCTAGTTGAACTTTCGGGCTACATCAGTGATTTTTGGTTGTAAGCAAACTTTTCCATTGTACTGCATAGTTTGTTTGAGCAATTGCAGAATTACTGTATTTCATCAAACATCCAATTTAGAACTACTGTAGCTGTAGTTTATATAACAGGGATGACCAAACCTGCACTATGTATGAGCCGCATATCGTAAAATCCAAGTTAAAAAGAGCCGCAACATAAAAATCTTAAAACACGAATTTATTTTCAATCTACGCTTCTGTGACATCATAATTATTTTTGGAACGACATGCAAAAGTAATACTGCTATGGCACACTAGCTACCACATTACCATTTTACAATATTTCTACACTTTTAAATAGAAATTAAAAGTAAAAACAAATAGATAAGTTTTCGGAAATCTCAAAGAGCCGCATGCAAAGGTTCGATGGACCGCAGTTTGGCCACCCCTGTTATATAACATTTATGCGCCGCTTCAATGATCACACCTTATCAACAATCTCATCAATTCTAGTTGAAAGTTTCTGCTGCTGAGATACGAGGGTTACATTCAATGACCGATATCTTTTGAACCTTTTCATCACTTGTTCAGTGTAAATGTTCTCATTGCAAAACTACTGAAGAGTTTAACGAAAGATTATAAAACCTATTCTTAAGGACTTTTATCGGACTGAAACATTATATTTATAACCATTTCTTGCTGCAAACCAGCAATCCGCAAACTTTCGTAATGTTGGCCCCAAGCCCCCTTTCAGTCGCAATTAAAGGCCCATGTTCATTTTTAAAGGCCCAATTTCAAACTTATGCTGTATTCAGTTGCCTGCTACATAACAATGTGATGTTAATGTCATAAACCGTATAATGTCAAAATCAATGCTTTGTTAACGTCAAACAATCAATCTTCCATAGTTGCTACAGTAGCCTATGTTTTATCTCATGCAGCGAGCACAGGACTTTATAGCTCTTATACGTACCACACTGTCCACGACAATAAGTGTTGCGCGACGCAGTAAAAAGTGCTAAACAGCCTACATTTGGGCCGAGGCCCACAGTTGGCCGACCGCTACTGTAAACTATCACCGCGAACGTTCTTGACATGACAAAGTAAACTTCAAAAAATAATTTAAAGACATGAAAAGAAACTGATCAAAACTTCTCAAGCTATTATCACTGTAGATGTTATAGAATAGGAGTACAAACTTCGGAGTTTTGAAAAACTTCAAAGTAAAAAATAACGATCAAAACCTTTAAAACCGCCGCAAATCAAGCAATATTTCTGCAGTGAACCTCAAGTAAAATTGTTTCTGTTTTTTAGCTTAAAATTTTTGCAAACGTTTTCAAATTTTTTTGAAACAAAAGCAATTGAACGGCAAACACAAAACAGAGCTCTTAATCAAGTTAAAACTATATCCATCCAACCAACATAGCAAAATACGCAAACATGTGTTCCAATACTCATGCACATTTTGAAAATACAGATAACGAGCAAGTTGCGAAACATTCGAAGATTCGTATCTAAATTTATTCATTATGAAGTTGAAGATTCTTTCAAAAAAGATGGCGGAAGAATCGCAGCTGAAGGGTTTCTGTATATGACGCCACCTGGTGGGTGATTGTTTGATATTTTCTGATCGGTTGATTGTTTCTTATGAAGTTAATTTTTTGAAGATAAACTTATTTTGACTTATTAACAAAATTTTTTTGGCTTGCCAGATAAGCGCTGTTTTTTTGGAAAAAATTTGATGTTGAAAATAAAATAAAATATTTATTAAAAATCATGTCGCCCAAAGCAAACCAAGCTTTAAAACCCTGTTCAGGAAACCAGGGTGGTCCACCACCATGGGATTCTTTTTTGTTGATTTTATATACTTAGAAAAATGTTAGAAACCTGTGTTTCCATGACTTTTCCTGAATTTCAGAGACAAGCGGAATGGTGCCAGATTTATTTCACAAAATTGTCCCTGAAAGCCTATATATAGAAAATTGGGGTACTATTCTACCCAGGGTTACCTGATGCGCAGCAACTTTTGTGCAACTTACTACTTTAACATTTCAATTTGGTTTCAAGTGCGTGTTTAGCTAAATATGACATCGGCAACCTTATCGATTGTATTGTGGAAACTCCCACACGCTAGATTATAAATATGCATCGCAGTAATGTGGAAAACACAATACATGAATGAACTCGAGGATAAAACACGTGGCGATAGTAAAAAAGTATACGCTTGATGGGGCTAATACATTTACTTGATGAAACACAAGAACATGGGGGACACGCAAGAATAACGCCATCATGATTATTATGATGTAATCCTGCGGTGGCTTCGAAGTACATAGATTTAATAAATGCTTGAGGGAGTGGGAGGCTGCGAAGGACCAGGGGTCTTTTAGACCCCAGACCTCCCAAGGACGAAGCTATATTGTAAAGGAAACAGTGTATAACAGTTGGTAAAAGTCTTTTGTTCTAAGTATAAAGTTTTATATGTGCAATGCGGTTATATGATTTATTGAAGCAAAATACGTTGCAGGTAAGGTCAAACCACCAGAAGAAAATGGTTTAACGTTGCCACATTGAGCCTTATGCTGTTTACACACATTTAAAAATAGTCGTGAAGGCTAGAGAGGCATTACATCAAAAGTTCTAAACTGGAGCAGCACTGCAATGTTGTCACGTGATTTAAGCAGTTTGAGAACTAGGCGTCCGTACATGCATTAAATTCGTTTGCAGTTAGACACGTTGTTTGCTTCGCACTTGTAGACTAAAGGCATCCCACAACTTCATGCAAGAGTTTGATGCGACCACTTTTAATGAACACAACAGAAAAACAAACCGTGCGGGACGTAACGGAGATACTTCATGATTTGACTATTTCCACTGTAACATCCTTAAATAATTAAATTCCTTTTATTTCTAAAGGAATTCTTGACCAGATTTATATTGCACTGCATTTCATCATTTTAGAACATGAGTTTGAACGTGCTTTTGGTGAAGCAAATTGACGAGTTTTAATTTGTCTTGCATCATACGGATGAACACCTGTAATGAGTTTAAAATACTTGCTAATGAAATTTTTCCGACAGCCACATCATATCTGATGGTTTTGAACATGGAGATACGATTTCTTCAAGCTTGTCTATATTTTTATACAAAGATGTTGTGTTACAATTTAATTTGAATTTATTTGTTTATGTCCAGACACGAAGTCCATAGTATGAACACACACACCCTGCAGAACGCAGGTCGATAAAAACAGACAAAACAGAACGTAGTACAAGGCATTGAAACCAGACTATTTTTACAACTGCATTGAAGACAGAACCATAGGGTTAACACTAAAGTTAGCTAGCACGTAAGACTTGTTACAAAACTACTGCGCAGTCGGGCGGCAATTCCTAAATTGGTCGAGTCTAGGTAAAATGGGAAAGAATTGTGGCTGACAATGTAGCAAGGAGAGATCATTTGATATAAACTTATCAACATGGCTCATAAAGTTAGTAAGTGTAGTATACTACGAAAGAGATATTGAGAGGTCGCTATCAGAGTGATTGTAACCACTTGTTAAAACATTGACAGTCAGGAGACAAATGTGCATTGCAATGATTACAACCATTCATTTTGGTTTAGGCTGGAAGTAGATTTTTTCCATTGCTGCGCTAGCATACATGCGTTGAAAACATAAGCATTCCAACATATGAAAAATAACACACTTATCTATGCATTTTGCTTCTGGAAGTTTGTTGTTCAAGTGTAAGTGGTGGCATTGCATTGAATGTTTAATTTCAGAGTACACCGAAGCTAGTATCATTTCGGTAGATTTAGTTGCTGAGTATTTCGCCACAGCCTATCTGTTTATAATCAATATCAATTCCGTGTTTGAAGAAATCATCAGGTGAAGTGACGGTGACCCATTTCCATATGTCTTGAGCTTAGGGTTTACATTGCCATTTCGAGTGTAGCAAGAGACAGATGTATCAGAACAGGATTTTTGCATGTACTTCAGTAGCTTGTATCGTAGAGGTGTGAGATCCTCACAAAAGAAGACGTATTGTCTGCCATCGATATTATATGTGAAGAGTCTTTCTACACCACGACTTGATATGAAGAAAAAACAGATCTAAAACTCGCATGACGTTTTCTACGCACAAATAAAGATTCCCTTCTAAAAATCCTGTTTTTGGGGTTACAGTGTATAAAATTTGTATCTTATGATTGTTTCGCTGCGCGGATACTATTTTGTTGTGAAAGTGATTAAAATTGGACGTAGGGATGTCAATAATAGTTTGGTCTGGAAATAACGAATGCCACATGTCCCAGGAAAACGTAATCAAATTTAGGATTGCATTACACCAGTGGTTCTCAAACTTTTTCTGATCGCGTACCATTTGTGTGTCCCGTACTGTCATCACGTACCACCTTGTTCCAAGAAAAGTCAATGTGCGAAATATCATTCGATCAAGAGTCTGGAAAACCAGAATTGACACAAATGCAACGTGAACAAAATGGCCGTGAGAAATTTTAATGGCCATTTTTAGAAAACAGCAAGGGAAGTAGGCAACACAAAAATTCAGGAATTTATTAACAGAACCCGACAAGTAAAAACTACAGCTG
>Ga0210059_1006690_pt1 | contig 18455 bp, 8 predicted proteins | sample Ectturendosymbi2_FD_188042 | JGI IMG/M metagenome (GOLD analysis project Ga0210059, IMG submission 188042) | Ecteinascidia turbinata endosymbiont from Florida, USA - Sample 2 (SPAdes) (version 2) | ecosystem: Host-associated > Tunicates > Ascidians > Unclassified | place: Key West, Florida... | reverse complement strand
TATGGCCCAAAAACCCCATTTTACCCCCCAAATCAGAAAATTGCAGAAAATGCATGAGTCTCCCACTGGCGTCTACTGTAGCTCGCGATAACTCTGCGATAGAAGATGCTAGCGAGCTGTACGAGCCCTCAAAAGACTCATGAAGTCTTCTAGTTTGCACTGAAAAAAAAACATTTTAGATTTGGGTTCGGGGTTTTCGGTGGGTGGGGTTAGAAAAAGGGTAGTTTTGGCTTTTTTTTGGTTGTTTCATTATGACGTCATCTCCTCCACAAAGGGCCAAAATTTTGGCTCAAAGTTTGGTTGTATTTTAGGCTGGAATATGAAGCTTTAGAGGCCTAGATTGACTTCCTAGCGTTTCTGGTGCCCAAGTAGGGGCCAAAAGACCCCAAATCGTTGAGGACAAGCTTGAGTAATTTCAGGGGATCTCCCTAATTAAAATCCGGAAGTTTGGCCATAACTTTTAAACCAGCAATGCTAGAAAGTCCATCAAACCCTCGAAAGACTCGTATTGAAGCCTAGAATCCAAAAAAACTTCGAGTCACCAAATCTGATGGATGGTTCGACTCCCTGGAAGTGACGTAATTATCCCAATGTAAACAAATATGCATAAACATCCTGTCAATATGTAAACATCAACAAAACACCCGAGATCTCAAGCTGAAAATTTTTTTTTTCAGTCTAAACTACTAGTCTTCACGAATCTTTAGAGGGTCTGAACAGCTCTCTAGCCTATTCTAACAGCGAGTTATGGCCATATCCAAAAGGGGTGTTGTTCCACCGTGGTTACCTTTTTTAGGGGTAGGATTTTTGACTACTTTTTGGTTTTTGTGGCATAATTTTTCATCCAGATATGCTAGAAAGTCAATCAAGGGCTCTAAAGACTCGTGAGATAGCCTAGTTTCATAACAATATTTGGGCCAAAACGTGGGCCCATTAGATGGGCGTCCAGGGCCGTGCAAAGTTGGCCATAAAAATGCGAAAACACCTACACTTGTGACAACCCCCAAGAGAACCCCAAAACTGAAAAGTTTTTTTTTGACTTGGAACTACTAGACTTGCTGAATCCGTAGAGGGTTTGAACACCTCTCTAGCTGCAGCGGCTGGCGAGTTATAACCAAAAAACCGAGCGCCAACATATTGGCTTTGGTGGGCGTTAAAAGGTTTTAAATTTATTACGGCTGGTGCCCTCAATTTTTCACACTTCCATGTCCTGACAAAGCTAGACAGTCACCACCGTAAACCATACCCAGTCATCGGACCAAAAAATGAGAGAGCACACAGCACGCAGCTTGTTATTGTATTTCCTCTTGCTTCTTCGTGTTATTTCGTGATTTGAGTCACAAAAATGCATGACTAAACCATACCATGGTTCACGTTCGAGACTTTGACAACAATGCAATTTTTAACTTTCCTGATAAATGTTGCCGTCACTGGTGTCTCATCTGGCACACCACCTGCTGTTGCTTAATTGGGTCTGAGCATCGCATTTCGCCTTGGCTTTCTTTTTGCGAACTAAACCGAGTCTTCCCAATCACTCGCTTGATTTATATGCTGGTTGTTGTAGTAGGGTAGGCTATATTATTGACATATATTGATAATTTCGCGAAATAGATTGAAAGTTTTACACAGCGTATAGCAGAATAACGCACGGTGAAGTAGCGTCTTAGTGTGTTAACGCCGGTCCGTAGCCAGGTTGTAACGTTTGAGGGAGCAAAATACATATTTAGAAGGCAAAATCTTTGTTTTTGTTTTATGTTTTAATTAAAAAATTTCTGGGCACAACAAAATTTGGGGGGCATTGCCCCCGAATGCCCCCCGAGGCTACGATCCTGTGTTAATATTGGTGACGTTGAAGGTTGGCTTCAGAGATGCCTAAACAAGGTGTGCATGGTGCATAAAGTAGGTGCCTATTTTCAACTAACGTGCTAAAACGCGGCCTTCAGGTATATTTATGCGTTTTCATGTTTTCTTTTTGTTTTTTGTAACGGACATGGCCTCCGCTTTGTAAGCTTGGTGTTTCGTGCAAGTACATGAAAGCTATGTTTTCTATGCGGCTTAAAAGAGACCGCAGACAAAGCCAAGTTTGTCAATCAGTCTATTGTGTTCTAATGAAAAGAGCCTGTGATGAAGAGTGAGGATATCGTAGCTACCCATGTCATGTAAATTATGTATCATGAAAGGTGTGCAATATGTTTCCTACTACTGTATTTCTAGTAATGCTTCTAAGGGGATAGCTGAAATCCTGTGCCAAAGACAATTTTTAAATTTTGCTTTAAAAAAATATTGAAACTACGTAACATCTAGACTAGGTATAAAAAAGGTTTGTAGAATTTTTTAATAAGAAATACCGCATAGTGTTTTACCTAATTACAGTAAACTCCACGAGCTACTTGGAACATGGATCATATTTAAAAGCAACACATTTTCACCTGAAAAGAAAAGTGAGTAGCATGAAAAAGGAAAAACAGGTCATCCGTTTTTTACCAAGCAGCATAAATAAAAACGTCAGCGTTACCCTTTACGTCCAGATTTCTGCCCGAAATATTAACGAAGATTGCTTCTATTTTCCAATGATATGCGTTTTACTTTAACGTTGAGCAAGGGCGCAGTGTAGCTCAGAAGGGATGCAACTACTTCAAATGTTCGCCACTTCGAGTGGGCATAATCGTGATGGCTTGGTCAAAGTCACTGCGCTAGCAAATTGCCCCTTGATCACCCACCGTGTGCAGTTCACTCTTTGCAAAATATGCGCCAACACCTGGACGTTATGTGCATGTGGGCAGATACGGAACAAAACAAGTTTATTATCAGAGCTCCTTAAAAAACTACACATAAACCCACAAAATTCTAAGACCACCACTGATTAGTTCATACGTAAGCTGACAAACTTCAGCAGAGTGATTTAAGAGTTTTTGTAGAGTTTCATATGCAACATTGTAAGGAAGCGTAAACATTTATCAAGGGATACTGACCCTCTGCACGGGTAATATGCCCCTACTTTGTAGCAACGAGTAATTTGGCCCGGGAAAATGTGGGAATTTTTTCAAGTCTGTGGTGGCTGGGTTACGATGATTTCTTAACTGTTTCTTTGCGCTTTGGGTGTCGAAACACAGTTTTTACATTCTCATCAAATCTTAATTGGTGAAGACAAGCAGGCTTCAGTGCACTTGGGAGACTTGCAAATCAAGTCTTTCATGTGCTTCGATAACTCCATTCATTACTGCCAATCGAACGCTATGGTTTATTTCAAAAGAAAGTAGCATATTCAGGGCGACACAAAGCTTTGCATTCATAACCTGTTGCGAATGGACGCCGGCGCTGTTGACACAACGCCCGTTTGTTCTGCGCTTAAGTTTGTTTTAGTATGTGAGGCCTTACCAAAGACATAGCGACTATGTTTAAAGAGTGGTGCGGCCAAGTATGATGTCAGAATGTTCACTGATGTGTGAAAAAGGTGTTGTCAATGGTTACGCGCAACATCAAAAACATCAAAGTGAAGCTCCTACCTGATTGCAGCGTTTGCAGTGCCCAGCGTCCAGCATCAACCCAACAAATTCGCCTTTCAAGCAGTCATTGCAAAACCTTGTACCGCAGTACCGACACATATACGTCTGGAAAGGTAACACTGGTGTTAATAAACAACGAGTAACGTTCATGAAAAGGGCTGTGAGAGTTAAGTCTGCAAGATACAAGGCCTACACACAGCAGCACTGCGAAATGCTGTTTGTTCGAACATTAGTTTCTAACCAAAAAATAAAAGCGTATGATACTTCATGCACATTGTGAAACGTAACATAAACGTTGTTCTGTGCTAACGAATTTTTTTATTCTAAATTCTGTCTGCAGAATAACTGCGAAAATTCCTGTGTTGTGCTTGTTAACACACAGACCAATTTCAAATAAGAAGACTTTTCAGCAGCTGCCGTTTTTATTTATGCATATTTCAACATCTTTCGAACATATAATTTTTTTTAAATCCAATGGAAGGAATACTTTCCAAACAACTAACCGTGTCGTTGTAAACACATCCCCATCTGCACATCTCCGTTGCTGCCGAGTATGTTTTCTTGTCAGCTCACTCCGAAAAGCTATCTCTTCATTGCAACAACTGCTGTATGAGCATCAAACAACGCATAGAACCACAAATATTTTTTCTTCGCAAGTTCCTGAGGTAATCTGTATTCAGATACGGATGTGGATGTCGACGTGTGCCTGCGACAAGAAATACTAGCGCGTTTCCTCACGAAGTGCTCCTCAAACAGCAGATTTAATAGGAAATACTACAAAGAAAACATTGGACCGGTCACAGCCCTGTGAAGGCTGAGGAGATTTGTTTGAGGTGATTTCGTTGGTTAAGTAAAACACTGGAGGGTGGTTTGAAGAAAAGGTCTTTTTACAGACTTATTATTCAGAGGTAATTTTTTACATTTTTTTTTATTCATACGAAACTGAAACTATTGTCAAAGTATTCAATAACGTTCACAACCAATCTTCAGTTCAGCTTAAAAGTAGCTTATGATTAAAGAATTGAGAGATGACGAAAACATGCGATGGTTTCAAATGAGATCGTTCCTCAGAAATATATCAACAGTAGCCTAAAATAAGCAAAAACTGCTCTTCTCCTCGCTTTCTCACTTTCATTTTACGAGGAAAAAGTCGATAGGCCTACCTGTTTTCAATTGGCTCAGCTCAATTCGGTTTGATGGAAAGATACACGTATCTATAAAAACTGAAAACTGTAGCAGTTGATCCCGCCCTCGGAAAAAAATACAACACTACAACTAGTAACACGTAACCCACGCGCTAGTGTATCGCTCTCTCCCGCCTAAAGTATTATGTGACAAAAGGTATATTCGCTTGCCGAACAATCGCATGTCGGCCGCGTAGCCTGTAGAGGTGACTCAAGACAAGAAAAGTCTGAAAACAATAACAATGCCGAGGTCGTATCGCAACCGCTCTGAATCGCCTGTACAGGAAATGTCCTGTCGCATGTGAAAATTGAAATAGGTTGTCTTTTTTCGAGTTTGTCAAAGCAAAAACAGAACTTGCAGCAGGGACGGATACAGCCAGTAAGGTTAGGGGGGCGGCGATTCAGTAATATTTGGTAGTCAAGTCTCATAACAGCTTCGTTACTGTAAGAGAGATGAAGTATACTTCACAACATTTCTGAGACAAAACAATGGACGACGAAATGTCCTTATATCGCGAATGGTGTGTTCCGAATTTTACAAATTCATTGTGAAAAAAGATACTTTCCCAAGTTTTATGGGGGGGCGATCGCCCCAATCGCCCCTCTTTGGATCCGCCCCTGACATTCAGTAACTTCCAATTGCTAGCTCAACACTCTTTGACGCCAGCGCCATCCAAGCTAGATTTGACGCCAGTGCCATCCAAGTAAACCTAATGAAGTTGTGCAGTTCTCGCAGTGACACACGCATAGAATAAGTTCGGATAATTATCCATCAAATCAACAAGAAAGCTTAATTTGCTGATTGCAACAGATCTAAGCGAAGAGATGCAATCTACGTGATTTGCGCGTACTTCCTTTTTCTTAGAGTGCTCAATATTTACTGATGTAGAAAGCCAACAATTAAAAGCTCTAGATTCGCTGCAAGCTTTCGAGGAATCAGCCGACTGGGCTCTGCTTTCATTACTATGTGATGATTTTCACTTGCACATATCTGTTTTTATTTATTTTACTTATTTAGTTTTTATTTATTTTATTTTATTTTATTTATATATTTATGTTTTTACTACAGACTCATGTCAGGGCCGTCGCCAGCGGGGGGCCATTTGTGCCCGAACCCCACATTTGAAATCGGTGCCTTCCCATTTCACGGTTGGTCCCCGGTTGCTACATACATCCGATGCTATATTTTGAAAATGTGGCCCCCCTTCTGGTTTTTGGCCCCTCTTTCTGGTTCTTGCCCCCCCCGCTGGTAAATCCTGGCGACGGGCGTGACTCATGTTCCATATCACGAAGGGTAACCGAATAACACAAGAGCGCAAAAATGATTAGTCACAAGTCATAACCAGGGATGTAGTGCTGACAAAAAAGGTGTGGGAACGAACCCAAAAAACTAGCTATTTTAAAACAGCTTCAAAGTCATTTTAAAGCAAAACTTCAAAAAGGTGTGGGAACCCCGTTCCCACGCATTCCCGCCCCACTACACCCCTGGCCATAACACATTACAAAGTAGGTGTTAGTTGATAAACACAGTCTTCACATAACTAGTCTCCACAAGGCGACAAAGCTGAATCAATCAACCAGTTGTTCTTACTGAATCAGCATATTGTTTTGATATGTTTCTGAGCTCAGGACATCTGGTTAAAATTAGTTTAAATAATTCATCATTCAAAAACATTCCCACACAAATTGTTAACCCAGTTACCAAATGCTGTAATTTCAACGCCAATCGCACATTGAAGTGAAATATTCCACTTCTACCCTGCTCCACAATGCTGGTGGTGAGGGTGTTTTCGCGAAGTTGACGTATCACTGCCGACTTGCAAAATCGCGTGAATGGGTTACGATAAAAGTAGTTACTCGTTTATGCAACTAACACATGCGCACAGAGCAAAGTCAGTCATTTTCTGTTGACAAATACGCTGTTCGCTCGAACTGGTATGTACTTTTACAGTTTTACTCTACTAAGTTGAAGTGGAAGCCTAACAGCTTTTATTGTGACATTCATTTGTAAGTGTAATATTGGCTTTGCTGGTCAAGAAAAAAGGAAGGTATGGCGACTTGTAGCAAAATGTAGAGTGACCTCTCGAAATCCATCATAATCTTCCCGAATTCTGCTAAAACTTGTCTCAAAAACAGAATGGCAATAGTTTGTTCGTTACTCCAAATGCAGTCAATGCCGCCTAATCGGACAACATCGAGACCAAGACAAATTTGTCCGATTAAGCGGATGGTCCACTGGACGGGGAGAACAAATGTCTGCAAGTTTCTAACGTGCTCCGCCAATGGGGAAAGTTGAAACATATAGGAAAGGGTAAGTTGGGGCATCTATTACAATGCTTTTTATATTTTCAAATAATTTTGTTTTTTTGTCTGCATATGGCATGTGTGTCTGAACATTATGGATGTTTTTCGAAACACAAACTGTGAACGCCAATAAAAAACAACGAAAGGAAAACGTTTAAACACGACAGCAATACACAACGTGAACCCAAACCAGTGGCGGATCCAGACCAGGTGTTTGGGGGGTCACTCAAATTGGGGAGCGCCAAAAATGTCTTCACTGGCTTAAATACCAAAGGTTGTCTGCGACAATCGTTGTGTGTCACACAAAAGAGGTTATCTTTTGTAGGTCAAAAAGTGGCTATTTTTGTTGGTCGAACTATGCTATTTTTCAGAGAATAACATAGTTTGAAAGCGCTTTATATCATTAATTCAGAAAACGTTTGAAACGGGTCCCAGACAGTGGGGCTCATTTTTCACAAGCTACACAGATCTCGCATATCTACAAAATCTATTTAAAAGGTATAAAAGCATGCTGTGCGCAAGCGTTTGCCACTGTTTTGGCTATCCATAGCGAAATCAGTGAAGAACAGTGTCTGAAACGCATTCCCAAACTGGTTAGAAGCAGAACGGTTCTTCATAGACTTGGAAGTGACAACTCATGTCCCACGATAGGACTCAAATAAAAACCTAAAAGACGATCGTGTTTCCAAACCAAGCTTGTGCATTTACATGTACATGAAAGACTTATTTATTGCTGAAGCGACAATTCAAAAACAACACGTGAATGAAAGGCATTTGCCAGGACACTATTTCAGGTAGTGTTGCGATCGGAAAGCCCGAGCGGCATGTGCGCAAAGCTTCGCGCCGTGGCAGCAAGCAACGATAGAGATCATGCTCGCAATCTCTCTTCGCGTACGCTAGTCATCATGTTCAATCGTTCACACGTTAACATCGGCAGAGCTTCCACGTCGCAATCTCTCTCACTATTGCTTGCTTGCGCTTCATATATAATGGTTTTACTCTTCACGCACATCCCGTTCGTGGTGAATCACATAATCAACGCAACACCACCGGAGAGGTTGCAACAGTAGCTTTGTTGACTATTGTAAAAACGATCTTATAATCGCACGATAGATTTACACTGGGCCTTAAAGCATTTTGCCCTAAAATACATTTAACGCCACTTATATAGGTAGATTTTCAATCAAGTCTTTAAATACCGTTTCGCATTTTTCAACATGGGATTGATGATATGAAGAAAAAAACATCAATCCCACTAGACCAGGTTATTAAAAAAGTTGTGACACTTTTCAACAGAAGTGGAAGCAAGCGGGCTGAACCCCCCAAATTCACAATCAATACCTCCAAAGTCAAGCTCAAGCCGACCCATGAAGTCATTTTTCAATTCATTGTATACTATTACGAAGCCCCCGGAAGAAGCTCAAAGCCACCCCCAATGCTGTTGATCTGGCGATGGATCTGCTTCTATCCAGCCAGGCCAGAAAACACAGATGAGAATCAGCCTATCACCAATTAAAAACCACGAACCTTCGCCAGCACCACGGTCACCGGTAAAAAAGTTAAAGATTCGCCAGAAGATTGCTTTTTTTCTCAAAATTATATGATGCAAGCGAAATGATCTAACAACCACTAAGCTAAGCATTTTTCTGTAGGTTGCTGATTTCGCTAACCATACCAAATTTGTCTTTTCATGGCCAGCGTGAGTTGTCTACGGGTTTGCAATTGCAACAAAAGGTTCAAAACCACACAGCCATCACTAACTGTTGCCTGACGCGTAGCCAGGTGGGGGTAAAAGGCGCCGTCATTCCACCAATTTTGGACTGCACATATTCAAGTGTTGAGCAAAAATTGTTATGACCACGTAAAACCAATTATTCAATCCACTAAGCTGTAGATATCTAGTATTTTGCCAAAGTTTCTGCGTCAAAGCTATAGGCGCACGACATGGGGTGGAGATTCGGACAAGATTTAAAAAATTCAGGAAAAACTTCCCGATATTTTTGGGCATGTTTCTGAAATAGAACCATCGCCCTGCAAAATTCTCCTATTCGTTTTTCCTCAAAGTGGCGCAAAAATTCGGGCGAATTGAAAATTTTGCCTCGCCTAAACCCCAAGGTTCCCGTATGCCTCTGGTTAGAGCTGTGTACCATGATTTGTTGAGGCGCGTCGCTGCGCGCAGTAATCAGGGGCGTAACGACGGGGGGCAAGGGGCACAATTCCCCGGGCGCCGAATGACTACGGGGCGCCGAAAGTCCTAACAATGTCACAAGTACTTCAGTGCAGTACATTTGCTTCCGGAAGACCTCAGGTTCGAAAATGGGGGCGCCAAACTTGCATCTCGCTCCGGGCGCCATCTAACTTCGTTACGCCCCTGGCAGTAATTCAATACTCCTCTGCGTTGTCCATGTATATGAAGTGAGGAGTTGCACAATTGCATAGTTACGTAGGTCATAATTATTTGAGCTAATCGAGCACGTTTAATGCATTTTTGCTACATAGCGGTAAGTTGTGTGCTAACGTAAACATCTGTAACTTTTTACAGGTTGCCTTATGGTTCACTCAGCAGGGGCGTAATGAAGGGGAAAGGGGGCTCAATTACCTGGGCGCCGAATCACTTTGGGGACACTGAAATAATGCGGGGGCGCCAAAAAATCCCAATAATATCACACGTACATTCTTCAGTACAGTACATTTGCTTTCGGAAGACCTCAGGTTCGAAAATCGAGGCGCTAAACTTGCATCTTGCCCCGGCGCCATCTAACCTCGTTACGCCCCTTTCAATTTTTAGATTAGTTCCGTCAAGAAATCCATCCACTCACTTTTATGTTGCAAAACTACGATGCAGACAAACTGCGAACTCACGAACTGCACTGGCAATAACCCTGAAACTGGTTTGTCGTTTTAATTTTGGAGGCTTGTAAAATATTGAGTCAGCAATAAGTTTTCCACATTGCATTCCTATTTTTACTGCTGCCTTTCCTTTTCCTTTCAGGGCGGTCATCAGGCATTAAGGAATAAACTTGTAAAAAGTACAGACCATTTTTATACAGTACAGCAGCAAGTTGAGAACTGCGAACGAGAGTGCGTTTGTGAAGGCTGGCCAGCCGGCTGGCCGGGCCAAGCCCGGCACGTAAACCCTGACGTTTAACTAAGCGAAAAACATTGTTTTTTTAAAGTATTTTTAAATATGTTTCTACTTCCATGGACACCAAAAAGGGTCGCATTTATGGCAAAGGGGCGCCATTCAAGAGGGCGCCATAAAGGTTTGGGGGGGCAGTTGCCCCAAACTGCCCCCCTGGATCCGCCACTGTACCCAAACGTTGCAACTGCAAAGAATTGAACGTGTCCAGGAGATCTACTGATTCACCTATTTACAGGAAAACCTTGACTTTGCACACAGCAATACCACTTTCAAATGCATTCAAAGATAGTTGAAAGCACAGTTCTGGCACAGCTCTCCAGATGAACTAGTTATCATTCAGCAATTAGGCGCTATCACAGAAATCAAAAATTTACTTTTACCTAGAAAAACTTGAAAACATCCCACATCTCGCTTAACGCCGACCAACGAGACCAACGTTGCTCTCAATTTGTTGTGAGCTTCGTCTTAGAACATGAAAGCAGTACAGAGTTGTACGATTTGCACTACGCTGATAAGGAACAATGTTTCAACTTACCCCTGTCCAATTTCGCCCAAATTTCCCCTGCGCTTCATTGGATCGGTGCTTAGGACCAACAACAATCACACCACAAAGCTTGAAACATTGCGTAGACATATGTCAACATCAGCGAATTGTTTACACGAAACATCAAAATCAGGGACATCGCTAAAAATGGCCTTTTCAGCACTAATTTCAGTCGTTGCGCTGTTATTGTGACTACAGACCCCTGATCCACTATGGTGTGGACTAATTGCAAGTGCGTAAGTGCGCAGGCAAGCCGCTGCTTCAGAGCCATATAATATTTTTGAACACTTAATGCAACTAACTTACTAACTAACGTGTGCATTTTTAAGCAAAATTATCAATCTTAAACAATGATAAATGTCTGAATTTTCTCTTTAATAAAATGCTTCTTACTGTTAATGCGACTTCTGGTGCTGCATGGTGTTGCTGATGGTGTTTAGAAAAATCACAGAAAAAAGTTTCATCGATAACAATCGTGTAAAGAAAATATCAAGCGAGCCAGATGCCGTCATCAAAAGGGCCACATCTGGCTCGCGAGCCATAGATTCCCGACCCCTGCACTAGGTCAACTGCACCATAATAGCAATTGAATGCCAAGCAAAGTATTGGGACACCGCTGCAAAAAGTAGGGTTGACAATGACAAGTAGGGCCTCTGAGAGAAATTTTACCAGGGGTACTAAGACCGATACCACCCTCCCTAGCTTCTGGGGCTCTTGTTTAAATGTAGCTCGTTTGTGTAGTAATCAGAATATAAATAAAACAGCTACCGTGCTAAGATGTAGAAATATATTGATGTTATACTGGCAACTGGCTTACACAAGTAATTCTGGACATGGTTACAGAAAAATTTACTGTGCGTACTTTCATCCTTCCTGGCCCCAATACCCTCCGGGCACGTGTACGATGTATCTTTTGTACCCCTCTCGTAGGCCTTATTGACAAATATCTGATGCGCAAAGAAGTATGGGAAATATGATTAGGATGTCGTAGCACGAAAAGTTTGCGCCCAAAAGTAACTAAACTAAGTAAGTATTCACCCGTTGCTTCATTAAAAAAGGTTACTGTTTCCATGTGAGCTGCAGTGATACTGTTGGGGAAATCTTTGGCTGCTTACCCAGAAAACTTCTTTACAAGTCGATAACTTCGTCATACCTTTATTGACTTTCGTTCATTTAACATCAGGCCGGTCAACCAAGGATCACAGCTGCATTTCAGCCAGAGAATCAATGCATCGACTTTTTAACTGGTGTTGGATCTCAGTAAAGCTGCGTCACCTCAGTGCGCTTTAGTCGAATACTTTATAAGCGCAGTTTTTCACAAGGACGCAATTTTCCCCGAAGTTCGCGTGGATTAGTTTGCAATTTTGCATCGCGCGCCGGACCCTCCCTCCGTATGTCTATCGACCCTGCTGCCGATATCATTAAGCCTGAGCGTATACAAAATGAAACGACGCGAATTGCGGTTTCACACCGTGAACGATCTTGCATGTTGGTGTCTTGTCCATGGGATGGCACAGTGGACTTGAAATTTGCACCATGATCCATCGCAAGTAATTCTAATGTCACACAGCAGGAACATTTCGAAGTTGAACATCATTATTACAATACGATTAGGCTACAGCGATGATTTAGACGTAGATGCTTGGTACCTATGGGCGTAGTGACGTAAGGCCCACTGAAACAAAATTGATGGGCTTTCTTGGTGACAATTTACGAGAGACCCAGCTTTCATTGCGGGGCTAGGGTGTCCTTGTCACGGCTCTGTAGAGGTTAAGTACGCACATGATATATGTCAGGAGTGGCCAACCCCCGGCTCGCCGTCCACATTCGGCTCTTACGTAATTACCAGAAGTCCTACTAAATAACATGCATGACAATAAATGGCTTGTAAAGTTCTGTCATTGTCATGTTGGAGAGATGGGGTGATGTTCATGTGTGCCCAATGTGTATGATGTGGCTCTTTGCGGTAATACAGTAAGAAACGTATGGCTCTTGGTCTGACTGGTTTGCCACCTCTGTAGTACGTCTGCAGAGGAAATTTTTTTTTAATGGCGACAAAACATTTACAATAAATCAAGCTGAGCAAAGGTATGGGGTGATGTTCATGTGTATGATGTGGCTCTTTGTCGTAACACAGTAAAAATGTGGCTCTTAGTCTCTGAGTGGCTGGCCACACCTGTCATATACTATATGTTAATGTACTGCGTGTTACCAGCTTCGTGGGAATTCCACACAAGTATTCCATGGTCCAGCCTGGTTATTTTACATGCCGGTATCTTATATGCAGTGCGAATGCTACAATCAACAAGAGTGAGTTTCACAAACTGCTGCAAGTCCATGTTACATCGGCTTTTCCACCAACCGTTTTGACCGAAACCGACTAATTACTACTAAGTTCAGGTGTCTAGCCCAAGGAATCAGCCTGTCTGCAACGCACTGCTTTGCGACGATTCTCACAGCACATATCCACATTGGCACCAAACTCCAGCTGCTGTGACTTGTGGTGTTTTGATGCCAACTAATTAACATACGGTCTGTGACGCCACAATCTAATCCAAGGGTCACCAACGTGGTGCCCGCGGGCACTACGTCGCCCGCGCCCGGGCCTGTTGCAAAAATAACATTAGCGCATCAATGTCTTCACGTTAACGAATAACTGAAGGTACATGTGTATCAAACTAGTAGCCCTTCGCATCAATCGCTGCAGAAGCAGCTCGCAGTTTCAAGAAGGTTGGTGACCCCTGATCTAATCTACGCAACACAGAATATGCTACAAATGATTCGACGCTTAAAAGGCACTCTGACGTCTGCGCTACTTTCACAACACGGCTGTTTTTTTCACGTTTATTCAGTCAAATGCTCTGCCACCGCAAGTTGTCACACAAGGCACACAAAAGTGTGTGGAGAGTCAACGTATACTGGCAAAGCACTGGGCGCGCCTACAGTAGGTCGATAACGAAACAGGCAAACCACTGCAAACAAGGGTTCAGTCAGAACGCAAGGCTCGTGTTGTTAATACAGGTTCGAAGTCAAGGTTAGGGCGCATGTCTTACGCACCACCCAGCACTTTCAAGCCGTGTTCACGCGTGCACAGACGATACACCCTTGCTCCAGGCGTGCATGCGAACGCGTACGTGTGCAGGTGCGCGCGAGAACTTACGTGTGCACGCGAAAACACGAAAAAACGCGAGAAAATAACAGAGGCTTAGTCATTTTTTTCTTGGTTTTGCGCAGCTTAACAAATACCACTGCTTGTAGAGCAAAACTCAGCAAAAGACGAACAAATAAATGCAAGAGACATAGTAGACAAGCGCGCGGCCAGAATGAACAAACACTCGCCGTCGGCTCCGGGTGGGGGGGAGTTAACGAAGGACACAGAACGCAGCAACGGAAAAGGCGTGCAACCGCAACACCACGAGCACCTTGCAATACACTGGCGCAGCGTCTCGAGCAACGGGCAGTGGCTGCGAATCCGACAGCGGATTATTCCGCGAGCGGAGAGGGAGTCCATTTGACCACCGGGGCGGTTTTCCAAACAGAAAACGCCCCCCCCCCCCGCTTTGTCAGCAGTGAGAAAGCATTTCGAAATGTCGCTTTTTTGCCAAAGCAGTTGATGGAGAAACGAAAACGCGGGAGTCGCGACGGCAAAAAACTGAAGTTTTTACTTATTGCTTTTGTTTCATAATTTCACGTCTATTGCACCGGTTTGCGCGCGAACGAAGCGGACGACGGCCCCCCCAGCTCGTTCTCGTTGCTGCTGTGGTAACCGAACCCGGAAGAAGTGCGCTGGAGCGACGACGCGTCGTCGCTGCTCGGCGAAAACAGACCGGGAATCTTGTGAACTTTGTGGGGGCGCGCCGGGGGCGGAGGGGGAGGCGGACTCTGGTCGTCCCCGATTTCGCCCGACTCGGGGGAGGACAGGGTCGAGTTTTGCGACGGAAACGACCCGACAAGCGAGTTGGACGCGGTCAGGGCCCCGCTGTCCTGGTCGTCCTCGAATATGTCGTCGGGGACAGTGGCCGAAATGTCCTTCGGGTTGAAGTCGATGATGGGCTTGCTGCTGCTTCTGCTGCTGGTCGTGAAGTAGGAGGATCCGTCGCTGCCATTGGCCGCCTTCTTTAGGGTCACAGTGGGAATGCCGGAAGCTTGCTGCTGTTGCTGCTGTTTCCGGTGATGCTGTTTTTTTAAAGGAAAAAATTACGGTTTCTTTTTTAAAAAATGGAAAAAAATTGAAACGCGACTGTCGACATTTCTATTTCACTGCACGTTACTACTTTGCTTGCGATAAAAATTTTTTTAGGGACGGATTTTTTTCTGCAATAGTTGCGAGCAGGGAGCCGGAGCCAAAACGTTTCGGAGCCGAAGCCGGAGCCTGAAGTTTCGGTTCCGGTTCCACGGCCCTAGTTTGTGGAGCAAGCGAGTTGTACAAATAATAAAATCGTTTTCGGTTTTCAATGGAACAAACCAGTCTGGGGCCGGAGCTAAAAGCTTTGCACTCCCGGGTCTGGGGCCACAGCCTGGAATTTGGGTTCCGACGCGACACGAAAATAAACAATTTTATGGAACATGATTGACAGATGCGGAAAGTGGTGTTTCCAAGGAAAAAGAAACACGAAGTTTTGATGCGACGCATTGCGTTTGTGTCGCGAAAGCAAGTCGATGCGCAAGACGCTCAGTCAAACACAAAAAAGAAAATTATTGTTTTTAAAGTTCCCGAACAAGAAAATCAAAATCACATCCGTTAAAACCTGTCAGCGACAGGCAGGAAAAATTATCCAGCATCGCATTCAAAACTGATATCGACCACACGGAGGTTGTACGTTGTACCTGGTTCATGGCGTCTGATAACGATTTCTGGAAAACCGCGTCGTCGACACGATCCGGTTGCCTTGACGAAGACCTGTTCGAAGAAAAACAAACGTCACGGCAACGCCGATCTGTGGTTGTTGGTTCGAATCACAGAACTGCGACGTGAAATTTCGATCGCAGCAAGAAGCACGCGCGACCTGGGCTGTTTGGGGTCAGCGTTTGCTCTACGAAAATTTCACACTGAGCAAATGTTTGCTTAAATCAACATGCAATTGCTCAAACCGTGCAGGCACACAACCACTGCAGTGTTTCAAGCGATAAAAGGGATAAGCTCTATACGTACGATATGAAATTTGGAATGCTGCGCAAGCGCGCGAGAATGAGATTTCACTGCGCAAATGCTCTGGTGGCACTGCGCATTTGCACACTTAGAGCAGTGGTCCTTAACCGTGGGGCGCGCACCCCTAGAGGGGCGTCAATGAATTTCCAGGGGGGGCGCGAGCCCGTGCCCTACAAGGATGATGATCATTACATTTGCCAATAGATACATTTGTTTTTAGAGCTTATTTAAAGTCAGGTGGACTTGAAACAAAGGAGAATTACATAAAGCGAGGTGGAAAATAAGGTTTTTAGAACCACTGCCTTAGAGAACATTGATTCGAAACATAAGTTGTTCACTCAGCACAAGGAAGAAAGCAACACGTAACCACAATCGCGTTTCTTGACATAAATGCTCCTGATCTACTATAGAAACAATTCCAGACTCGGACTTTGGGAAATCACAGAGTGGGCATGGGATTTTTTCGCGAGAAAACGAACCAAACTCAGTTTAATCGACGGCGCGTCACAAGCTTTTGTGACGAAAGACGACGCGAAGCTTCGCCTCGGACTAATTCCTTGCCCTTACTTGGAATGTCCTTTGCTGTGGTCACGCTTATACTTGCTCGGCCCTCCACTCCCGCCTGAGCTGCTTCTACTGGAACGGTGATGATGGTGGTGGGAGGGCTTGTGGTGGTCCCCGTCCGCCCTGTGCGATACGACAGGTCATCGCAAACGGCGCACGAGTGCAATGAATTAGCGAAAGTTGGCGCGTTGCCCACGAGTTGGGTTCCTGCAGACCCAACTTGTTAACGGGCGAAGTTAAAAGCAGGGCTCCCACACATTTCAAAAATTATTTTCCGATACTTTTTCAATACTAAATGCAAGAACTTCAATAACATCAGCTATCTTCATTAAATACAATGCAAAAAACTTTTGCAAATTTGTCATCAGCGGTAAAGAACAAAATTTGAATGAACAAATGGTTCTATTAGGGGCTTCCATTCTTTTTCAACACTTTATATACATTTGGCCAAAATAACAACACTTTTTCAAAGTCCTAAAAACCGGTTTCACAATTCAATATTTTTCCAATACCGCGTGGTAACCCTGAAAAACGAACGAATAATGAATAATCCACAAGCAAAGGTAAGTTTTGCGCGATCCTATTCTGTTGACGCAGCGTTCCTACGCAATTTTGAATATTAATCTTCAGACTTTTTCCAGACCTTTTCCGCACTTTCCAGACTTAAAATTTTTGTATGACCTACCCAGGTCAAACACAGGCGCTGAAATAATTGACACGATGTAAGTAAAATTATATCAATCTTGAATACAATATTATGAAAATGTACGTCAAAAGATTAAGCCTGAACACTTGTTTTCTTTTCCATACTAACAGCAGGGTTTTAGGGACCCGATTCGGGTCCCTAGAATCAGGGAAAATTACCATCGGGTCCCTGCAAATCCAAACCGGGTTCCTAACATTTTCCTTAAAAAAAACCCTGCGAACAGACCAAAAAAACTATTTTTCCAGACTTTTCCATACTGGAAAATGGCAAAAACTTTTCCATACTTCAACACTGCGTAGGAACCCTGCTTATGAGAAATTACAACCTTCAACATTCACAAAAACAACATTCAGCTTTGCAGCAAACACTCCAACCAACCGTACCTGCGAGCGTGCTTCGCGCTGATTGGTTGTTTTTGCTCCGGTGCGCCGTCGTGCGGGCGCTTGCGAGAAGAAACGGGCGACGATTCGGACGCAGACCCAGAAGTGGAACTGATGATCTTGGCCACAGTGGTGCCGGCGGCCGAGGCCTCGCCGTGAGGAACCTTCAAGACCATTTTCAGGGGCGACGCGTGCGGGGCGTTTGGCTGCTGCGCCGTCGCTGTCCCCTGGTGACCCTTCCGCTTCGCGAGTTGTGACTGTTTCTGGCGTTGCTTCACCTTCGCGTACAAGACCAGCTCGTCTTCGGACAATTGAACAGACTGGGACTTCTGCTTGAGGTAATGCTTCAGTTTTTCCGGATACTTCCGGTACATGTCGGCCATGGTCTGGCAACCGTACTTTAGGAACTCTTTCACGACGCGGCTGTTCACTTCTGTCGGCGGTTGTCCCCCTCCGTGTCCTTTGATGTCGTTGTGGGGGGGACGCCGCGACGGGTCCTCGCTCTTTACAACGCTTCCATGGTGATGGGCATTCGGCGTGGGCTGAGCGGGCCCCGAACGCTGGTGCAGCACGCGGTCCATGGCCACGCGCTGCTGATGGGCCCGTTCGGATTTGATCCGGCCCTCGAGGTCCTTGCTCACGGCCAGAACTTCGTCGGGTTCGACGTGCGCTTCATCCTTCCTCTTATCTTGTCGAGCCACGTGCGAGTCGGGTCGGACGGGAATCGAACCATGGACCTCGAGTTTCTTCGGAGTACCGTGCGGCGGCTTGCTGCCTGAAAACTCGGTCACGTTGCGATGCGCGGCCTGATGGCCCGGCCAGGAGGCCCGCTGAGGGTCGTGCGCGACGCGCTGCCTGTCCTGGTGGTGGTGCTTCTCGCCGTGACGGTGATGGAAGCTGGTGACGTCACCGCTGTGCCGCGGTTTCGATTGCGGGAAAGCACCTTCGCGCGGTTCGTGCTTAGCGTGCGAAGGAT
>Ga0210059_1006689_pt1 | contig 18456 bp, 14 predicted proteins | sample Ectturendosymbi2_FD_188042 | JGI IMG/M metagenome (GOLD analysis project Ga0210059, IMG submission 188042) | Ecteinascidia turbinata endosymbiont from Florida, USA - Sample 2 (SPAdes) (version 2) | ecosystem: Host-associated > Tunicates > Ascidians > Unclassified | place: Key West, Florida... | reverse complement strand
AAGAACATTTTCGCACCCTACCCGAACACTTTCGCACCCTACCCGAACAATTTCGCACCCTACCCGAACATTTTCGCACCCTACCCGAACACTTTCGCACCCTACCCGAACACTTTCGCACCCTACATGAACATTTTCGCACCCTACCCGAACACTTTCGCACCCTACTCGAACACTTTCGCACCCTACCCGAACACTTTCGCACCCTACCCGAACTGAAAAAAGCAATCGAAAGGGCACCAACCAAGTGATTACGTGACTGTGTAGAAATTTACGTTTAATTAACCGTAAAGAAGACCTTGGCATCCTTTTCCACAATATTTCCGGCTAAATCGATGGCTCAGGTCATCGAAACACCAAACCCTTTCGCCCGAATTCTCACAATCAGCCGGAAGTTTTTATCAAACACTGAAAAACCAAACATTTCAGACCGGGCATTTTTCGCTGAAACATTTTGGTCATTTGTCCCATAATAGTATTACAACTCGCCGCAACAGTATTCAGTATTTACTAGTGTGCATTTTCGGGCATTGTATGACCGAATCGACTTAATTTTTTCGGTCATATCAGAAAAATTTCGGTCTATGACCGAAAAAAAACATAGATTTCAAAAAATAGATTTCAGAGTAGTAAAAAAACTAGATTTCAGAGTAGAAAAAAAACTAGATTTCAGAGTAGTAAAAAAACTAGATTTCAGCGCCGAATGTAAATACAAGTGGAAAGGGTTTTCGCAAATAACTACACGTCTTTTACAATAACGGCATCGTGAAGAAGACAGTAAAAATCTTCGAGCCTTTAGTTTAACACCATACATCAGGGGTGGCCAACAAGTCGATCGCCAAGTGTCACTTGGTCGATTGCGCCTGATTTTGCATTGAATTGAGAAGATACCAACTGTATAAAGAACACTTTTCAATCAATATTCCAGAAAGTGCATAAAAATTATCCATGAATTGGTTGGTCACATGTATTTTTGGTGTCTTTAGCGATGGCTGACCATAGGCCAGCAAGGCAGATGCCGCGAAGGTGCTGTGATATGTTTTCCTGTTATTGCGTGACAATCATGATTTAAAGACGCTGTGCCTTCTACCTGTGCATCACTTACAAAGGCGATGGTGCACTGTAGTTGCACGTGCGATACTCAACTTTGGCATTTTGTACTTGTGACTTCTTTACCGACCGGTCGATCGCGAGTTACCAAGAAATTTTCTAGTCGATCCCAGTCGAAGACAAGTTGGCCACCCCTGTTATAGGTCAACCAAATGTCAATAAAGTCAAAATTTTTCTGCTGTTTCGAAAGTTCATGAAGCTGACCATAGGCCAGCAAGGCAGATGCCGCGAAGGTGTTGTAATATGTTTTTCTGTTATTGCGTGACAATCATGATTTGGGCGTAACAGACGCTTTTGTCTTCTATCTGTGCATCACTAAATAAGGCGATGGTACACTATTTGCACGTGCGATACTCAACTTTGGCATTCTGTGCTTGTGACATTATTACCGACTGGTCGATCGCGAGTGATCAAGATATTTTCTAGTCGATCCCAGTCGAAGACAAGTTGGCCACCCCTGGCTTACACCATCACATAACGCAACTCACCGTTTGTCGAATGTCCGGGGGAGGAGAAGCTGACGTTGTATCTTTGGGGAGGTCGATCGTGGGCTCCACACGTGCTGCATCGCTGGAGTCTGTTTCTGTTTGCTGCACGTCGAAGCTGGTTTTAAGATGGGATTCGGCTTCGACACTGACAGAGACACTCCGCGCCTCCTGCTCGTCCTTCTGCAAAAGCCATTTCAAGATGAGGCACGGGCGCTTAACAGGACGGTGACTTGTCAGTGTATCAAAGTCAGCCACACAGTTGCCAATCTTAAGTCCCGTATGACGTTCGGAGCAACGTGAGCAGTTGACAAGGTGCGAGGAGGAAAACGACAAGAAGCATGCGCGTGAGGTAAATTGTTTCAGCTGGCGTGAGTTACACAACGGCTGATGCTGCAATGATGACAAGAAATTATTCCGCCACATTGATAATTATTCATTCACCTTTTAATCTGTGTCGTACGAGCCACACACAAAAGCCTGGATGAAAGAGGGGCTCAAGACTTTCTTCTTGCTGGGGACTGATCACAAAGACACATCAAGAAAGTTCCCAAATGAATCATCCTCACATATTTTTCATAAATGCATGTCAGCGTCTTAATTCGCATTGCACAGGTCAAAAGTAAACAGTTCAACAGCTGTCGACTTGGCGCAATGTGTTAATAGGCGATCAAAACGCACACCTGGTGGTTATCAGAATCCTTTTCTTTATGACTCGCATCCAATGTTTGCAATTTGTCTTCTGCAGTGTTTCCAGGATTGTCCTGGCAAATATAAGGATTCTATTGCAACAAACAATCATTACTAGTTATATTATATAAGGGCTTTATGCAGAAAGCCCAAAACACAGCGCAGTGGTCCACTTCAGTGCGCAAATGCAGACAACGCTAACATTTCTTCCTATCTTGTCACAAACGAAAACATAAAAAACTAAAACTTCACAAACGAAAACAGAGCACTGGATCAAGCGAAATCTCTTCAACACAAAAAAAACAGGAAAAATCAAATCCTAAGATTAAAATGATATGAACAAGCTTCAAGCACAAAAAAGTGTAAAAATACCTCTGAAGATCAAAACGCAAAAATCAACTGAAAGATGAACAAAAATGTGTAAAAACATGCAGCATTCTTGTAAGATTATCTGGATGACTACGTAAACTTTACAAACACAGGTAACGCCATACTCCTGCAGAAAAACTGACAATAGAATAGTTTAAAAAGCAACAATCAACCATTTGAGACCGATCTTGCTTCATAAAAGAATGAACTTTTATGAAGAATGTAAATAATGCAATTTTTAGAATTTATAATTTTTAAATATAAAATTCACCTTAATTACAGTCACACTAAATTTAACTGAAATTTTAGCAGCAATACAGCACAGTGTACAACCTGGCTTAGGCAGCTCCGTGATGAAAGACAAACTGCCACGATGATCACATTCAACATCACAAGGCCAGGCATAGCTACAATCTTCACCAAAGCATCTTTCCTCAACAGTCTAAAGAACTCTCAACAGAAATATCACATAACTAACTTATATTCAGGCCTGTCACCAATACTGCAATACACTGAACTGCATGAGTAAATATTGTACTAATGGGGAAACACAAAAATATTGAGGACTGAAACTACCACACACGCAGAATAAAATGCTAATGCTTAATAAAGTAGTTGATTGCCACACATAAACAGTTTTACGCACACACAAATACCTATCAGAACCTGAGCACACTTCATAAATGCAAATGTTGACTTTCTCTCGAGTGGTTTTTCCCAAAAGGTGCAAAACAGATTAAATCGCAATACAAGTCACTCAACACATGCCTCAGCATCTGGTCAAAGCAATTTATACTGAAGACAAAACTGTTGAGATGTATCCTAAATCTTTCATGTATTGCTTGGCTTTGTACCAAACCAAGAAAAAAACCTGCATGTAGCTTGAAACAGCTCAATGCATCATGCACCAACTTTTGGTAGTCAAATTTTATAAAATACAATTTGACTCAACATGCACTCAACCAATGCAATTGCATTTCCACAAAAGTTAAATTTCCAAGGAATCAGAATGATACCTGAATACTTTCCCTGCATATACAACTCACACAGTACTGTTTAAGAGAGTACCACTCTGCACATGAAAAATCAGGAAACAGCTGAGCACTATTTTTCAACGGATGTCATGACAGGATACAGAAGGCTGCAATCTGCCTGGCAATACCTAACCAGAGACTTACTGTCCTTTATTGTTTGTATCTAAATGCCAGAGCATTCAAGCTTACACCGACTACACAACCTAACTATCATAAAACAAAAGAAAATTAAATTCTACTACTTGCTGCACATGAGCAAATAAAAATTATAACTGGAAATTTCTACATCAAATGTAGTTGATGATTCAATTAAACTTACAAAGCTACAAAAAACTTAACTGCTTGTGAAAACACACTACCATGTATCCCATCTTCACTGAGAAACTAAATATGTTGTCTCCTGCCCACTAACCAAGCAGCAAACTGAGTAAAACACACTGCCTCCCAATCCTTGCTGTAACATATTATTTAGGTTTTTACAGTCCGTTAATATATTTGCACATTTGTACAAATATTAAGACATACATTCACATAAATGCTTCCAAGAGATGGCAGGTTTTAAGTAAGTTTTGCCTTTTTGTTAGCATATGCACAATGGCAAATATGACAGTTGTTGAGCACAAGCAGTTACAGGTATATTCATTTCCGTTTGAATATAATTATGATCATCTTTTGCAAACGTATTTACTACGGGCAGCAGTTGGCTACATCAAATTGCTATATTGAACCATAAATTGATCAAAAGCTTTTGTGGTGTATGTTGCCTGAATTTGTAGATCCATCCTTAGGACTTACTTGCAGTTGAAGAGTTGCCATGATTTAAAATTAGTTCCTGACCATCAAGGCTCTCAAATTCCTAGAATAAAATCAAGAATGCTCCCCAAATCAAGTGTTGCATATTGATTTTATGAAATAAAAATTAATATTAAAAAATGACTGAATGAAAAAGACGTCTAGTTGTGTGCACTGCTACAACCCTGACACACACAAAATTTCAAATACATTTTGTAATATGTTCAGAATTATGCCATATAGCATTTTGGTGAATTCTCCTTAGTTTCTACCTTTATTCTAACTTCCATTTTTCTTTGATCTTTGTTCAACACCAATGACCTCATGGTGCTGTTCCAAACTCTCAGTTGGCATTGTGTTGAATGTGCAATTCACAGCGAACCACCGTGAACAAAGAGCAGCATCTGTATGTGTGTGGCGCAAACAAGTAAGAATGATACCAATATAATGATCATGCTGAGTGACCTCTAAAACAATGCTTGTGAACCTGGGGAACAGTTGACTGTATTTGCTAACGGTGATGACAACAGTGATCTCATTGAGTGATCTTTATTGTAGCTTGCTGCCACAGTGTGAAGTATTGCCCACTTGCTGCTCAGGCTTTCCAATCGCAACAATACCACTGCAAAGCACCTTTTTCAACTTCAACAGAAAAGCATTGACGGACATATTAAAAAAATTTTTCAATTTAGCTTTTTCACTGTGTTTCTTAGGGTTGATGTACCATATTGCACGGACAAGTATAAAGTTGCTACTATCATTGCAGACTCCAGCATAATATGACTGTTCTCACACTATTGTAATATTTAGACATACAACTTTGACATAACATCATAAGCTATTTAACCACTAGTTTAACCTACAAGTCACTGTTACCATTGAAAGTAACTGTGAATAACTGTACTACAGAGAATGCTGCAAAAACAATTTTGATTTTGCCATTTGCTTTAAACTTAATGTTAGATCATGGGACAATAAAGCAACACTACAGATATTTCACCTGCTACAAAAATTTGTATTGTGCAAATCTGTCTGCAGTAGTGAACCAAATCGAGCAAAGGGTATTTTGGCCACTGATCAGTAAGTCAAAGCCCAATCAACAAAACTCCCAGACAAGTTCACACTAAGAGGTGCTGTTGTTCTGTGTTATTTAAAAGCTGGCAGAATCATGATATATCACCACATCATAGCTTGCATTACTAGGTCCATTCTTGTTTGCATTGCATCAACAAAAAGACTTTGCACATATCATGGATAAAAAGTTTACCTTCAAATCCTGCAACTCATCTTCATATGCATTTTTGAATGGAGATGCACGAGAAATGCAATTCAGAAGGATTAACTACACTATAGTGATTGCAAATTAAACATTTGGTCAAAACAAGCACCAACAAATATTTTAAGTTCATGTACCTTATCCAATTCAGGAACTTTCATCGCAGCAGCAGTAGTTGCAGTTGTAGATGTTTCTGCTTGGATGTCTTGTTCAACATCAATGTTTTGATTTTTAGCAACACTAGAGCTCTGTTTTGCCATAAATGAGGTTTCATCATCCAATGACCTTTTTTGTACATCTAACATTGGTGACTGTGCAACTGCAGGCTCATGATGTGGTTGAGGGAGACGTACCCAGAAAGGAAGAGAGCTAGTCTTGCTACGTTCTTCAGCATTTCCAATTAGATTTGATGCTTTTTCAGCAAGGGTTTTGACACTTGCTTCAACTTTCTTGCTTTTGTCAGAAGTAATAGTGTTTGCAGCCAAGTTTTTTTGGTCTCCAGAAGAATGAACTCCGCCTTCATCAAGAACTTGCTTATTTGTTGCAGCCACCTTTGGACTAAAAACAGTTATATTTATTTTCAATCCCATGTTCCATGATAGAAATTCAAACATAGTTTATGGTGAGAATAAAGACAATAGCTAATGGTAAATCCATGAGACTAGTAAGGGTATTCACTTAACACCTTCAAAACTGGCATGATATCAGCCTAAATCAAGCACTTTGCACAGGCATAACTCTGCCACCAATTGCACGAGAGCTGTTCAAACCCTAAGAAGACTCGGTAAGTCTTCGATTCTGCAATGAAAAAAATTTTTTGGGTTTTGTTTTTTTTGTGAGTGACATCATAAGTGGAGTACTTAAGGCCTTTCTGGCCCACTTCATCTGGCCCTAGACTCAAACTGCTAGACGGTAGTAGTTCGCTCAAGTTTTTATCGGAAACTAGGCAAAAATCTGAGTCTTTTGATACTTTGGATGATTTGCTGGGGTTTCAGGTTCAAAAGTTATGACCTGAAAACAACAAAATAAGTAATTAGTTCATTAATTAGATTATTAATTATTTTGTTGTTTTTAGATCATAACTTTTGAACCAGACACGCTAGAAAGTCGATTGAAGTCTTAAAAGACTCAGAGTCTAGCCTAGTATCCAATGAAACCTTGAGCAAAATACTTTTGTCTAGCGGTTGAGCCTTAGCCTGGGTAACATTAGCCAAATTGGCCAAAACTTGTCTCACTTATGACACCACTCACAAAAAAAACGAAACCCAAAACCAAAAAAATATTTTTTTCATTGCAAACTCGAAGACTTGCCATGTCTTTTGAGGGTTTAAATAGCTCTCTAGTGCAATCGGCCAAAGAGTTTTGTTTTTGCTAAGACATGTGAAAACTGCTTGATTTTAGGCTGATTTTAAAATATTCATACGCTGGCAGCAAATGTGTTAACATTAAACTTCATTACAGGTTTTGATAAAACTTAATTGAGGTGCAAGTACTATGCTAGAAATACACAATTCCTGTAAATCCATAAACTCACACTGTTTCAAAGAACAAGTTTGGTTTAACATGGAAACCACATCAACCTTGTATAAAAGAGTAACCTGCAGAGAAGTATATTTTAAATCAATAAAGAAATATTCTCTACTAACCTGCATACACAAGACACAGCCATGACAAATATGCTGAATCCAGCAAAGCCTTTGTTATTCATTGCAGAACTCAGAGCTACCTCCTCCAGCCTAAATTGCAACTCCACAGCTTATCTATTTACACAACTTGACATACCCAGCCATTCCTGCAGAAACAAATAGTTCCATTTACACATCCTATGACCTACTGGACTGTTGTTTTTGTTTGGTATGTCACTCTTCACTTGGTAGATTGTTTTGCTCACTTGTTTTTACTGGACTACTGAGGCATTTTCTTTTCGTATGTAAAGTGGGCACCTGGGGTTGCAAGTTTTCGATTAGCTTCTCTTATTTGATAGCTTTACTGTTTGTGGGTTTTATTCAATTCCATTTTGTAGTTCATGCATTTTGCAGAGCTGATGAGGCTTCCTAGTAGGCAAAATATATACTATGCAAGATCTTAATGTCTAATTCTTTGCTGGGAAAAGATTCCTTTCAATAGATAGTGTTCCACTAGTATAAAAGATTACTTGCACACTGGGAAATAACCATAGCTCAGACATCAAAAATTATGTTTTAACTAATGCCACACAACACCATAACATCGAATAAACTTTGCTCACAAACTAAAATTTTATTATTTATGCTGGCATTCTTTCAGCAGTCGGCTGAGCAACCTCATCACTTCAAGTATTTTCACCAAACCTTTTCAGGCTACAATTTGTCTGTCACTATAAACTTCTCTACAACTGCTTCAGTAGGTATAGGGGCCCTCAACTTGTAAACTCAAGCACCAAGTTTTCATTTGATCTGATATGCAAAGACAATTTCCATATTACTTAGATTGTGCAAAAAGTATTAACAAAGTCATGTCACATTTTGTTGAATATACTTAACTCCTTCCCTATTGATGGATGAGTTTTGACATACTTTTTTGCCATCAGTTGCCTACCAGTGTACACAGATACACATGCTGGAATCCTGTGCAAGGCAGGTACTCGTATTTGGGAGGCAGGTAGGGGAACCTGCAGACACAGGGGACGCGTCCCCCCCACTTTTTCAGACGGGGGTACATAACGTCCTATGTCCCCCCCTCACTTTTTTCTCTTTAGGTTTTGTACTTGGAAAGGTTTCAAAAAATTAAAGTGATGTTTGTCACGTTTTCTGCGAAGAGCTTTTCATATTAGATGGTAGGCCACACAAAGCCAAGTTGATGTTGAAACAGAGTTTGGTGTGGTATCACTGATTCTGTTAGTTTATAAATTGAAGTTTCGATCAAATAATTTTTAGCATTTTTCAAGTTTCTAGAGACCGTGAAAGATGTCTTACTGCTTCTGTCTGAAATTTTACCCTGTGTGGTATACTTTTAGAAAGGTTATTTTCTTGAAAAAGTGAGAGTATCACAGCTGCACATGTGAGCAACCAGAGTACAACCATGATTTGTTACAACCTTTAGTGAACACGATTTCAATCAAAACCTTGGAGAAGTAGCCTCCAGTATGTACCTAACTGTATATTGACCTATAGCTCAAAACGTAGCGACTTGACTCGGAAATAAGGGTAAAATATACATTTATCCTAACTTGTAATGCCGTGACAATGGTGACCAACAAATCCAAATGATATTTTTTCTGTGACTCTTACACTTTATGCTTGTGCTGAATGCATTGGTTCATAAGTCATCTGATTTACTTGAGTTTAACCAAACCCACAATGCAGCAATGTTTTCATCCAAGTGAGAAACATTTGCTTTGCAGATACATCAAATCTAGTTTTGTTGGACATTCTTTTCATGTTGAAGATGAAACTTGGTACTTTTTTATCAATTCGCCATTGTGCATTTTGATTTAATCTCAAATATATTTTTATGTTGTTATGCAAGTATAACTCTTAGAATGAAACTGTTGACATGGTGCAGAGTTATAAGTCTGGCCGGACTTTTCAGGTCGGGCCAGGCTTAAGTTTTTCTAAATATTTCAAGCCTGACAAAACTTTTTTATAGCATTAAGAGTAACGAATTTTTTCTTTCGTGGCGTAGATTTGTTGCGCTCACCGCGGTAACGTCTGTGAGTGAAGTGATTGCGATTTTTCTACAGATAATTCTCTTTGGAAACACAGCTGCGTTCTTTTATTGTCTTCTGGGATTAGTCCCACGCTGTTTTTGAGAAGGCGATAGCGGTGAGGAAATTAGCGTGCGTCGAAAAGATCAATAACTCACTCGATTTTTAGCTTGTTTTAAGAAGCCCACAAGCTGGCTTTTCATATCTATAGCGCTATCCCAGGAAGTTTCTTTTGTGCCTATAGCACCATCGTAGATAGATATTTGTGGAAAACATTATGTTCCACACTCCTCAGTATTATCGTTGACTAACATGCTACGTTTGTACCAGATTATGCCAATGTTTTGGTCAAGGTGGTTGCTATTTTCGGTGTGATAAATCGTGTACCTGCAACTACACCTGCACACAACTTTTTTTTGTTACTCCGCAGTTGCGCATATCTTAACTGCTTCAGTAAATGTGGCTTACAGGCCTAAATTAGGCTTCAAAAATAAATGTCGGGCTCGAGCCGGCTTTGGGGCGGGTTCAGGCTTCAAAATGAGGCCCTTCTCCAACTCTGTGTGGGCATGTAGGCAGGGGCCAACAAGGGGAGATTGAGAACCCACCAACAGTAAAAATAGATTGAAATCATTTTGTGAAGTAGGCTACATTAAATTTAGGCCAAATATTTTTGTTGCTGGTAAGACAATATCAATGAAGATTTTGGGAGGGGTGGGGCTGCATGAATGATGCCCAGTAGCATTAAAAATATTTGTGGCTTTTTCTAACAACGGAAATGTGCAAAAAAATATTTATCGTCTTTGTAACATTAAGCGACTTGAACAATACATCAAATCGCGCTGTAACCTACATTTATGAAATGCATGAAAATTAAAGTGTTCTACTGTAAGAATGGCATGCCCGTGCGACCAACGCGATTCAGCATTTGGGCACTCCAACTGACAGCTCTAATAAAACCCAAATGATGTTTTCTACTATATTGCTGTGCTTGTTTACATCCAAATGCGATATTGATGGAAGCAGGCTGAACTACAGTACTGTGTCCAGCAACAAATATAAGTATATTAACACGTAAATCATCTGCAAGGACAAAACAAAGTGTGATTAGTGTTGCTCTCAAAACACCTCTAGAAATAAAATTGTGAATCTGTATACATAAAACGTCACTTCTGCATCGACCCAATAACCAAATTGGTTTCACACCAAGCTGTCCCCTCACATTTTACAACAAAATTGCACCCATGGATGTATGTGTGCAGGTGCGGGGCAGGTTGAACTTGGTGCAACGTGGGTCAGGAACAGGATCAGAAATTCATGGTGCAGGTAACTGAATGTTGACTCAATGCATGTGAAAATGACATGAGCAAGTAATTCAAAGCCACAGAAAGTTTTTGGAACAATGGTTTAGCCCTTTAACAACCAAAAAAGACAATAGATTGGCGTGTATGCTTTTGGTTAACTCGCCAGCTGCTGCAGCCAGAGAGGTATTCAAACCCTCTACAGATTCAGCAAGTCTAGTAGTGCCGAGTCAAAAAAAATTTTCAGTTTTGGGTTTGGGGTTCTCTTGGGGGGTGTCACAAGTGGGGGTGTTTTCACGTTTTTATGGCCTACTTTACCCTGCCCTGAACGCCCATCGAATGGGCCCACATTTTTGCCCAAATATTTTTATGAAACTAGGCTATCTTACAAGTCTTTAGAACTCCTGATTGGCTTTCTAGCATATCTGGATGAAAAATTATGCCACAAACACCAAAAAGTAGTCAAAAATCCTACCCCTAAAAAAGGAAACCAGGGTGGAATAACACCCCTTTTGGATATGGCCATAACTCATCATTAGAATAGGCTAGAGAGCTGTTCAAACCCTCTAAAGACTCGTGAAGACTAGTAGTTTAGACTGGAAAAAAAACTTTCAGCTTGAGATCACGGGTTTTCTGTTGATGTTTACACAATGAGAGGATGTTTATGCATATTTGTATACATTTGGATAATGACGTCACTTCTGGGGAGTCGAACCATCCATCAGATTTGGTGATTCGAAGTTTTTTTGAATTCTTGGCTTCAATACGAGTCTTTAGAGGGTTTGATGGACTTTCTAGCATTTCTGGTTCAAAAGTTATGGCCAAACTTTCGGATTTTAATTAGGGAGATCCCCTGAAATTACTCAGCCATGTCCTCAACGATTTGGGGTCTTTTGGTCCTAACTTGGGCACCAGAAACGCTAGGAAGTCGATCTAGGCCTCTAAAACTTTATATTCCAGCCTAAAATACAACCAAACTTTGAGCCAAAATTTTGGCCCTTTGTGGAGGTGATGACATCATAATGAAACAACCAAAAAAAATGCCAAACCTACCCTTTTTCTAACCCCACCCACCGAATACCTCGTCCCCAAATCTAAAATGTTTTTTTTCAGTGCAAAGCAAAAGACTTGAAGAGTGTTTCAAGGGCTCGTATAGCTCACTAGTATATTCTAGCGGGGAGTTATCGCGAGCTACAATAGCCGCCAGTGGGAGACTCATGTATTTTCTGATTTTAGGAGTAAAATGGGGTTTTTGGGCCATAACTTTTTTTCCAGACATGCTAGAAGGTCAAACAAGGGCTCTATCGACGCGGGAGATCATCTAGTTTCCAAAAAAGTTTGAGCCAAAATTTTGGCCCATTGGATTGGCGTCCAGGGCCCATCAAAGTTGGTCAATTAAAAAAAAACACCCCCACTTTCCGAGCCCCTCCCAGGTGAAACCCTCTCCCAATTCAAAAATTTTTTTTTTAATCGAACCAAGAAGACTTGCTGCATCCGTAGAGGGTTTGAACAACTCTCTAGCTATAGCAGCTGGCAAGTTATAACCAAAAAAGCGATATATAAATATATCTGTGAAAAATCATGAGAAAATATTTTGTCATAAAGAGTTTTAGGGGTGCATGTTCATCTGTCAAAATTCTGAAGGGGTACATCCTTATCTGTTGAAATGCTGTAGGGGTACATGCTCATTTGTCAGAATGCTGAAAGGGTACATGGTAAAAAAAGGTTGGGAACCCCTGCCTTAGGGGGTATTGAGATTAGACGCTGAGGCATTCAGCAGGGATGGGAAGTTACAGTAAGTCAAGTCCTCATTCTCTAAGTACTTGGACTTGCTTGGAACCATCAAGATTGACTGTGACTTGTTACCCATTGACGTTGTTAGCAAACTTTGTTGAAAAGGAGTATCCAGATGGACAAAAACTTGACCTAGGGGTATTGAGGCGTTAAAACTTCAAGGACCACTGGTGTAGTGTTAAAGGCATCCGCATCGCCTTGAACTACTTAGGCAAGCACAAGCAAAAGATGGCATTCAGGGCATTGAACTAACAGGAAAGCAACCAGCAACAATAGAGATCCCTCACTGAGTTTACTCTTTGCTTTCATTAGTCACCACATTCAACTATCCACCATTACTGAAGTATCAGTAGATCGTCCACTGAGTGCACTCTATTATTACTAGGTTGCACTCTCATTATATAGAGATAAGTAGTTCACGATAATTCACTTGTGGTGACTATCACAGTGATTTGTTACTTATGGGCACCATCTACCGGTGACCATTTACTTACATGTGGCACCATCTCCAGGCCGTCACAGTAAAGACATTCTCCAGTGGTGGCGAGACCACAGATTGAACTTTCCAGATCTCAGTGACCTTGCAAGAAATGTGTCCTGCATGATGGCAACTAACGTCGCTAATGAACGAGTGTTTATAACTGGTGGTCATGTTGTGAATAATGGAAGATCAAATTTAAGGAGTTTGCCAATAAATGCCACTGGCACTCTTTTTCAACAGTGCTCTGAAGAAGGACTGAAGCTTGACTAGGTTTCACATTTTTACTTTATAGTGATTTTAAATGTCTTCTGTTGGCTGTGAAATGAACCACTGAATAAATTGCCGCTAGTGATGAAATGCAATGCAGAGTTTTTAGTGGTGTTCAGACACAGAGTGATAGGTGCAGGTTTGGGACAGAAACAGTGCAGGACAGGTGTGGGATGGGAGGGCATGTGGGGTGGGTCGGGATGGTAGAGATTCTTCAAATTCCTGTGGGTGAGGGGCAGGTTAACGTTTTACAGGTAAGGGGCAGGAGCAGACAAAAAATTCATCCCGTGCTAGGCTCTAATGTATTGCCAATTCGATGCCAACAGTTGTTTACTAATGTACTAACTCCTGTTCTCACAGCAAAATGCCAGAGATAGCCCTTGGCCAGACATGAATGTGTGTTCACATTTGCAGAGCAGGATGCCAAAAGTTGCTTACATATGAACTCCAACTTGTATACTTCAATCAAATGCCAAGTAAACTTCTTCTTTTGGAAGTTTGAATACTTTTCATGGCAATTTCGGCCAAGGTTATCGACAGTAAAAGTTTTGGTTATTTTGGCCACTGTTACTTATATTGGCCATGAAAACCAACAGTGAAAGTTTTCAAAAGTGCTGCAATTGAGCAGGGTTCACACTCATTGGTAGGTTCAAAAATTGGTTGTGTCCATTTTGCGACCAGCGACAAATACTCTGCTGGAGCTATTTTGCCATTTGAACCATATCCAGTTTAGTCCGCATATAATTCTGAGTTTGTGACACTAGCAGTACGTTAACCTGGTCAAGCGAGAAGTGTCTATTTCTGTTGTATAAGGGGTTGTCAGTTCAGCTCTTACCATTGTTGCTTTGGTTTGCTAATAGAGGTAACACTTTCCATGTCAGCGCTTTTTATGTACTTTTTCAAAAAGTTTGAAAAACCAGACACAGCTCTACATTTTAGGATGTACTTTAGGCCATGTGACAAGGATAATAAGCTAATTTAAACATATTATCATTGTCACCTGGCCAATTCAACTGATCGGGTTTAACTAATGCCAATATAACTCCTACAATGCTTTTGCTACTGATGACAAAACAGGCACTGCCCTAAAAATTTGTAAGCCATAAGCGTTGATCTCAAGATTTCAAGATTTTATTTTTTCAATTTCACGATTGTGCACGAAACAGTGCATCATGGAAACTACTGATAGTGTAAAAAGTCTCAAGAAAAAAGATCTCACGATAAGCTTTCAATCTTGACAATGCTCGTAAGTTTGGAATTTTCATGCATTGAACACTGGAAATGTTGGCAGGTTCAAAACTTGATAGTGTCTATTTTACCACCTACTGCAAAAGCTGAACTGGGGCTGTTCTGCCATTTGAACCATATCCACCTACATCCACATATAATGTTGAGTTTCTGACACAGCAGTACTGTGAACCTAGTCGAGTGGGAAGTGTCTATTGCTGCTTTGCAAGTGGTCTTGCTTCGGCTCTCAGCATTGTTGCTTTGGCTTTGCTTGTAGAGCAGCTTGCTGGCTTGGGCAACATCGTTGTGAACAGCCACCTTAGTCCTGGTCCATTCAGCAATTGAGTTCTCCTGCCTGGTACCATAGTGCTCAGCTCATACCTGCCTCATTGATCCTGTCAAGGATGCCTTGCTAACTGTGATGGGATGCTTGCGTCCTACACGAGACAATCTTCCTATCCTTGCAGGCATCCAACCTACTGAGCTTTGTCGCAATGGAGCTACTCCGTCTTTAGCACGCCATGCTATGGACACTAGACATTTGCTCTCTCACCTGTTGACTAGGCAGAAACACACATTTCAAATCGAGACACCCATTTATACCCGCCGCACAACAACCCATCAGTTCATCTGATGATGACAACAACAGAAGTGCGGCAACTAGTGTTTGGAGAACACTGAGACTCCATACTTTTATCCCTGACATCGGCATTCACCCTCCCAGAATGGCCCTGCCAAGAACAGCCTGGGTCTGGCTTAACCACCTGCGTATCAATGTCAGGCGTTTCTGTTCCAGCCTACACATATGGGGTAGGGCCCCTTCCATGGCTTGTGTTGCGCAGAAGAACAAACCATTGAACATTTCATCCTCCGTTGTCCAATCCATACTCATGCAGTGCATGGCCTGTTGGTTCTGGACGATGAGACAATCGAACGGCTGCTCAACACCCTGCCCTGAGATATAGTGCAGTCTAGTAGTGGATAAGCACTCACTTTTAAAATCGATAAAGAGAAAGATGTACTACACACTGGTAGATTTCCGTGTATCCGCTGACACCTAAGTTCAAAACTGATTTCTACTCATGTGTTCCTCTGCACTATTTTAACTGATTTCTAACTATACCCTTGTGTTTCATTTGTACTAAAAATCAAGTTGTTGTTCCATTAGCACTAAATTTGCCTAACACATTGCAGTGTGAGAATAATTGAAAGTACCATACAACCGTTACCATTGCAGTTAGTATTCAAATGCTCTCAGTAGCTTCAAACAAACTTTGGTTTGCTAAAATGAAAGAAGTCATTTAATGTTCAGCCCTCATGAAGACGGTGACATAATTTTTGTCCCAGTAAGGGATTTCGGTTGGACATGGCTGCTCTAGTGTCACCATTATGGATCCAATCACACCAGTAACGGACCTTACCAATCTTGTGGAAATATACTTGTTCTGACTTCAGTGAATCATTTCGCATGGCCCACTACATGAATGATCACCTTCGTACTTTGCAATGCCTAGGGGCAAATCGCAAATGCAGCTCATATGATAAACCCAAAGAAACAGCAGTAACTGAATGCAGTTCCTATGAGCAGCAGCTCCCCTACTGCTGTGCCGGAGTATCAGCAGGTGGGATATTGTAGACTTTGAATCTGTACCCTTTTGCTGCAATCAATGCAGCAAACCAACAGGCAAATAGGCGACACCACCAACCAAACCTCACAGTGACCCAGTTAATAACATGAAAAGACTGGTAAACCAGAAACTATCCGACTTCAATTTCAAAGGCACCCTTCAGTTTAAACTTCATCTGGCAACAGCTCTTTCCACCACCACTCCAGATACTAAGCTAAAACCCCACCAATATGCTTTAGTCCAACCCTGCGTTGAAACCAAGATTTTGCTTGAAATCATGCATTTTTGTTTGTCTTTATCCCCCAAAAACAATTGCATAATTTGCAAGTTTGCCAAAAATTGATCACATTAAAATGTGGAAAATCTCAGTTCAAGTTTATTATCATTTCATGACTCAGCTATTAAACAGAAACAATACTGACAGCCATTGCGCAAAAAAGGAAACCAATTGTCAGTGGAAATCAAAATAAATGAAACCATAATGGCAAAATAGCTAATCAATGCAAACACAAGAGTGACTGTGTCCTATAGGATAACATAAGAAATATAACAAAAGCAAACCATACTAAAACATTAGAGAAATATAAGGGGAAGGTCGGGTAGCACAGACGATACTGTTTTGCATTTTCAACCACTGCTACTTTATTTCAAGTCCAAACAAGCTCAAAATTTGTCACACAATAAAGCAACTTTATATACACAACATCGTGCCAAAACATGAAAACAACATCCTCCTTCAGAAAAAAATGTACAATCAATATGAAACGGCTAATTATTTTCTGTCGAACGTGCCTATGCCTGGGGCACACTCGACATGAGCATGGGGTACACTTGACCAACTGTGTAACAAGTTTGTTTGGGTAGTACAGCTATTGACTTTAATTATGTTTCAGTTTGCATATCCTCACTGTCTTTAGGAACACTGTACCTTATTCTGGTCAAGGGTAACAGCTGTTCCAAGGGTCATTATCATCTTGTGCACAAATAACTGCGAAGAATTAACAACCTTTTATCTCAGGGCTTCTCAACTCATTTTCGTCCGTGGACCACCATGCCTTTTCAAATAATTCTGTGGACCCCAGTAGATAACCAAAAAATTAATCAGACACAAAAATCAATTTACACATTATTGCATTCAATACACAGTTCTATCTACATTAGTTTACGCTACTGTAGATCTGCTTCCAGACTTTTGGATGGATTTATCGCTAACAAGCTTTTCGATGTTAGGAATGGTTTTTATATAAGGCACAACGTAGATCGCTTTCCACTGCTTCAAGACAATTCCTCTGTTTGGAATTGATGCTTAACAAAACCATACTTGTCAGCAACCTAAGAGCAGCCTTGCGTTTCTAACTAGCGATAATTCTTATTCTGCTAGTCAGAAATTCTTATTCTGCTAGTCAGAAAACTTATTCTGCTAGTCAGAAATTCACTTGAACTATATTATGCCCACGCCTCATCGCCTCAATTCAACCAACTTAACACACAGGCTAACGATGACTGAATGCTGCAATGTGGCCGAGTAAGAAAAAATAAACACTTCGCTCAGCGGGAAGCCGTGTCTCTAACCCAGGGAAAGTGAGCCAGACCAGTGTTGCCACTCTGTTGTTATGGAAAAATACTAGATTTCATGATAAAAAATACTAGATTCACCAAAAGAACACTAGATTAAAAAAGCAAACTTACAGAAATGCCGGCCACAGACACTTGTGCAACTCACTGTAAACCAGAGACAAAGAGAAAAGAGGAGACAGCAGCAACGCTTGGGTTTGTTCATGCATGCAGGTCAGTAAAACTTTTAACAGATGACCACAGTGATTTCGCAGCGGTTTAACTCCAAACATACATTTAATACTAATACTGCCTTGCGTAATTTAAGAAATTATCAGGTAGGCTCAATTATAATACCCACCCAATTATGATCTGTGGGTAAATCTACTTTTCTTAATGATGTGTATTTATAAACATTGTTTTCCGCCCATGTTACTTGTTTTTGCTATGAAATTTTGTACTAAAATGCCTTGCCCTCTGCCTCATAACCATTATTGCTGCTTACTTTCTTCAACTATATGCTTGCCTTTTCAACCACTTTTACCTTCAAATGGAAACTTAAAAAACACCTCCTATTTGAAAAAAAATCCCAATTATGAACTCTAGCAACATTTCCCTTGTCCAGATAACCAAATATTGAGTATTCTGTAACTCTGCTTATTTTTTGTGTATATTTACTTTTTCATATTTTCTGTGTGCACATTCTATGCTTTTCTGCATGAAAGTACACTTTTTAGTTTTTTTTCTGTTTTGCTTTGTTTTTCTT
>Ga0210059_1006688_pt1 | contig 18457 bp, 14 predicted proteins | sample Ectturendosymbi2_FD_188042 | JGI IMG/M metagenome (GOLD analysis project Ga0210059, IMG submission 188042) | Ecteinascidia turbinata endosymbiont from Florida, USA - Sample 2 (SPAdes) (version 2) | ecosystem: Host-associated > Tunicates > Ascidians > Unclassified | place: Key West, Florida... | reverse complement strand
CACAAAAACCAAAATATAAAGTAGTAGGTGGTGAAACTTTCTGTGCTGACCTTAATCTGAACCATTGTGAGGAACTAAATGTACATTTCGCCCTATTCGGTAATATATATATATATATATATATATATCAATTTTGACCCTTCCTCTATAACTTTTTATGACTTGATGTAACGTTCGCAGAATCGTTGCGTATTTTTGTTTGCGTGTTGTCCTTAAGCGACATTCCCCTTGATTGATTATATCGAGCCTGGAGTAATTGCCGGGCCGCGTTTTTGCTTCGTTCCGCATTCCTTGGTCACCGAGTAGCTGTTCTTCAGTAGTGGAGAAGGCGGAAGCACGGATTCTGAGCTTTACTAGGACCGTGAAGGTTGGTCCGTTATAGAAAGACATAAGGTCTTTAATTCTTTCAGCACAAGGCTGCCACGTAAGACATAAGGTCTTTGATTCTTGCAGCACAAGGCTGCCATATAGGGCATAAGGTCCTCACAACACATGGCTGGTTTTCATAATTTTCGTTTATCACGCTTTGTTGATACGTTTGTTGGCCACGTTTGTGGGCTAGTCAAATTAAAGTAGCGTGCATTAACGAAATCAGTGGCTGTCTGTTTTCTTGATGTGGACCTGATCGTCAGTCAGGAAGCTACACTTGAGTCTTTTTCTAATTTGTGTTCATTCCCAACCAATGCTGACGAAATAATCCAAATACTTTCATCTTGAAAATGCAAGACAACATGAAACTCCTACGACATCCCAGCAAAATTTAAAAAAATTCTGCTAATAGTTGATCTTCATAGTTATCTGAATTTTTGATAAAAGTATGGCAAAAGGTGAATTTCCCAATCTTTTAAAAATTGTTCAAATTACATCCATTCCTGAAATAACTACCCCCACATCTCCTAATGAACGTAAACCAATATCCATATTTCCAACTCTCTCCAAAGTTTTTAAAAACTAATTTAGAGCAAATTGTACTCCTGTGTTACAAGCAGGGTTGCGGAGTCCGAAGTAAAATGTTCGACTCCGACTCCCTAGCTTCCAAAAATTTCCGACTTCGACCTTTCCAAAATTTCCGACACAGACTCCGTCTCCTTAACATAACGTAAGCAAGTTTTGACTGTCAGCAATTTTGTAGCAGTCAGCAATCAACGAAAATTGTGGTGCACAGCAAGAATTCTCTGTTTCAATAAAGGTTGCAAAAAAATGTGCTATTTGAATTGGCACGTGTTAGGATTCCTAACTTAGGAGTGCGATATAATTCAATCGGACTCCTAGTGTTTCTAAGAATCCGACCGCGAATCCACCCAAAACCTACGACTCCTTGCTACTCCGACTCCGCAATCCTTGTCACAAGTGATTGTATGCTGAGCCACAGGAGTATGGTTTCCGCACCAACCATTCTACTTCAGTAGCATTTGCTGCGATCTATGATGACATGATTTGTAACAAAGATAAGAAGCTAATAATATGTTCTCTGTTTCAAGATTTGAGCAAAGCCTTCGACTGTGTTAATCATAATCTGTTAGTTAAAAATTGTTTTACTGTCGAGTAGGAGGCACGCTCATAAAAATTCTTACTTAGACAACAGGGTTCAGTGTGCTAAAATAGCAGATACCAAATCATCGTTTTTGAGCATAACATGTGGTGTGCCTCAAGGATCTGTAGTCGGCCCTTAACTATTCCTTACGTATATCGATGCCATTGTGAAAGCATCTAACTCTTTTACATGCTGATGACACCAATCTTCATATCTCAGGAAAAAATTTTTTAGAAAAACTGGTTAACAATAAGCTCAAAATAGTGAACATTGGGTTCGTGCTAACAAATTATGTGTCATCAATTATTCCAAAAGTAATTTCACGCTCACGAACAAACATAACAATATTAATTTTTCAGTTTCAATTTTAATTATTAAATATTATCAAACAAAGTAGCTTGAAATACATTGGCATTATGCTTGACGATGAACTCATTTGGAAGCCGCCAATTAAGCTTGGTGACGCAGCTCTCCAAACCATGTGGAATGTTATTCAAATTGAAGCACTATGCCAACACTTCAGTGCTCAAATCTGTTTACTTTGCTCTTTTCTATTCCTAATTAACTTTTTTTAGTATTTAAATGGTGAAGATCTAATAAAACTACCTTACTACCTCTAATTACATTGCAGAATAAAGCTGTAAGAATTAGAAATATGACAAAATTAAAAAAACTATGCTGTATTCTAAGCAGATTTTTAAATATTCCAAACTTATTTTAATTGTCAGTTGCCGACTTCATGTACTCTTTTGATCATGGTGAACTACCTAACCACTTTGATGCGATTGTTCTGTTATTGCATCAATCCACAAATGTCAAACAAGGCTTACTTCTTTGCAAAAATATCATTTAACCAGAATGAAAACGTCTGTCGGTCAGCTTTCTTAAAGTATCTTGGTCCCAAAATTTGAAACCCTTTCACCTTGTTCATTTGGAAAACAATATTAAAAAGTCCTCCTGTCTTGCCAAAATTCCTGTTTATTTTCATTTCATATGCTTGTCACTTTTCTACGATATTGTTTTGACTCCCCTCTTCTCTCTTACATCTTTCACCTCTGCAGTTGCTCACCCTCCTGTGCATGGACATGCTTTTCCCCTCTGTTGTTTGTGTTTATTGTTTTGTTTAATTCTTTTATCTGACGTTGATTCGATGCATTTTGTTACCTTTCTTTTATTGCATATGTAACATCTTCAATCAAAACTTATTTGTTCTAGCAACAGGACTGACCGAGCAGTTGACCCGTATGGTCTTTCGACAATCATCAGTGAAAAAAATAAAATTATTATAACAAATCAGCTTGCTAAACCTGAAGCTTTGACGTTTTTATATTCTCATCAGCATGCAATAAAATCTTGCTCTTTGATGTGGTTTTTCCTCTTGCTGGATTTGTGTTATTTCGTGACATGCATGATATGTTTATTTTCCAGATGTAAGAACTTAATAACTGTTACTGATTATAAATTAGGCGTATGTGCTTCGTTTCCAGCCCATTTTTAATTTTATGATTGTAGGTATAGATTTTTTAATCTGATTACAGTGTGAGTTTTTAAAATTATCAAATGAAAAGCGGAAGAGCAACACTTATAAGTTGCAAACAAGGTTAACTTGGACATTAAATGTGCTTGTTACGTAAAAGACACGAAGTCTGTCGGCCAAACGTTGTATTTGTAGAAACGTTTGTTTCACAAAAACTTACAAAATTTCAAACCGGGTTCCAACGATGCTTTTACGTTTTGTAGTCCATGAATCAATAGAGGTTTTGAAAATAGCTAACCAGTAACTCCAAACATTTCTTTAAAGTTTAACCTAGGAAACCAACTCATGGCCGCACTTTAACATTTTTACAAGGCTCCTGCAAAATCAATGTTTAAGTGGGTTGACAGCGCTTCGGCTTTCAGAAGCAATCGTTTCTTGCAAGTTGTTCACTTTCTTAAAGCTTTTTCGCAGTTCTTGCGTGCTTAGTGTTGTGCTACCCTTGCGTGCTACCTGTTTCAATTTTTTGCCTTTGCGGCCCCCGGAAAACTTTCGATAGCTGGAATGGCGTTCTTACTCCTCTCACCCGGGACCTGAATATAACTGTTCGCAATCAATTCCTAAAGGAATGCTGAGATTATCAAAATGTTGGAACGCACTTTTAAGCTTTTGGCCTGTTTTTTTTCGCTGAAAAGTTAAGTGCTTTTGGCAGCTCTCTGGGCAATTGTGAACAACGCTGGAATCGCTAATCGCACGTTTCCTGTGCCATGGTGTAAAGTTGAAGATTTTCGCAAAGTTCTCGATGTCAATTTGTTCGGAATGGCCGACACAACAATCACTCTCTTTCCTCTACTGAAGCGGGGCGGAGAAGGTATTATGTGCTTTTTTCCGTCTTTAACTGCAGCGAAGCCTTTCCGAATTACCAGGCTTCTCCATGGGAATGGGATTCACGAGTATCCCATTACCCATTCCTATGGATTTGTCCCATGGGATAGGACAATGAACATGAAATGTATCCCATATCCTGCCGTTGGCAATATTACGTCATATAGCAGGAATTTTCTAGGTTGAATACCATTATTATATGCTCGCAACAAATCAAGTATTACACGTGGAGGCTCAGTGCCACAGCAGAGTGATGCGAGGACCCCATGGCCGAGTTGGGGGACAGCTAAAAAGAATCGCCCAATTTTCATTGACTTCCCCAATTGGAATTTTTTGGGTGTTTAAGCCACGACTCTGTAGCAGCTCGACATTAGACATGCATGTGGTATAATGCAAATCATGTTGCTTGTGTCGTGGGAATCCCAGAGTGACAAGTTGCCATAAGACGGGACAGAAAAAGTGCCCCATGAATAAGCCTGCGAGTTATACACCAGTAAATTCTGGTGAGTCAATACGCTTTGTTAAGTTTAGTCTTTAGAAACAACAGTAAGCAAAAAATTCTTTGTGTGTGTCTTTGCCAAATGCAGGCTACTGACCAGGTATGATGTTTCGTCACCAACCCGCTTGGTGTGGTACACTTTGGTGTAAATCCAGTAAAGCTGGCAGTAGTTGTTGAGGGGTACGAGGTTTATGGCGAGCTTCTGGAGTTTTTGCCCTCGTTATCACTTTAAAGATGAGACACTTGTGAATTAGCGCGTTCTTACAAAAGGACGATTTGTTAGAAAAGCATTGCGGGATTTAAACCGAGTCGAAAAAACGAAGTGTGGTTGTCGACCAGGTCCTGCTTTGAAAGCACACCTTCTTGCTGTCTTGAACTGCCTGTTTTCATCTCAACTGAAATGCATTGCTATTTTCCGCAGGTCGAATCGTAAACATCGCCAGTATGTACGGCAGATTCTCTCCATGTGCATCGCCGTATGTGGTTTCCAAGTTTGCTGTGGAAGGCTTCTGCGATGGATTAAAGTAATGAGCTAAGTGGGACACAAAACGTCAAATTTTCCATACTTAGTGTCATCAAACCCAGATTAAATTAAATTGTTTTTGCGCATAGTACAGATATGATGGTGATGTCCAAGCTGTAACATACGGAATCTACTTTGCCCGTGTCGTTACCCATTCCGATACTAATCTATTGTATACAAACAGGGTAGAGAGATTTTCAGTCCTATATGTACTGAATTTATTTGTTTATTTTTCAAAAAGAAAGGGACGTTGTGTTGGAAAAATTTTTAAAATATCGAGAGTTTCACAAGTTTGATGTTAGCAGAGCATGAACGACTGGGCCTAAAATATTTTTGTAAAACTAACTGGTGATCTCTGGCCATATGACGTTGCTTTTGCTCATGGCATACCCAAAAGCAGTGTTAGAATTTTTGAACACTGAGTAACATGAAAATTGTCATACTTGGATGATCTAACTCAGTGGTTCCCAGCCGGGGTGCCACGGCACCCTAAGGTGCCATTGACAGTACCCAGGGATGCCGCGAGACAATACGTTTTTCAACATATCACTGAAAAGATATTTTGAAAATGTCGCCAAACCTCGAACCAAATCGCCATGGGTTCGCCCTTGGTTCCATGATCTCATCGACATCTTCTGCACTTTTGTTGTTGCCGGCCTTACTGATACCGTTTAGTTTGTTTCAGTTTTATAATAAGTTCTTACTTCAGGAATTGTTTGTAATATTTTGTTTGGATTTACAGCAAAGAAATGGAACCCTTCAACATATCAGTTCACACCCTTGAACCGGGATATTTTAAAACTGACGTACTGACAACATTGCAAAACGATATCAGCAAGCGTTGGGAGGAGCTTGACGAAGAAATGAAAAAGGACTTTGGAGAAGAATTTTTGCAAAAATGTGAGGCCATTATCGTATTAGGTGTTCATCTTGAACGCGTGTTTTCTGAGACGCATGTTGACTCAGTTGTCGGCTTTTCTTGTTCAGAAGCCGAATTTCACCAAAATTTGTAACTTCGTTCGTACATCTTTTAGAAAGTTACGATTTAAAATTGCTATAACTAACATAAGGAAAAAGATTTGCAATAAATCTGGTGTGAATTAAAACAGGCGGTTTCTGTTTTTGAAAGCTGCTAAACGCAAATGATAAATGCTACATTGAATACTCATTTTTTATTTACATTCTTCTTTAAGTCACCTCAGGTTGGTAACGTCTTTGTTGCTTGTTTTGTGCACCATCCGCAGTCATGACAAAAACCGTACGGGACTGTCTTTTACGAAGTGACGGCATCTCCTAACGATGTGAAAATCAAGCGAATTATAGCAATGAATTTTCACTATTAGGGTAAAAAACGATTTGGTGTTAATGATGAACGAGTTATCCATGGCATAACAAAATGAATCGAAGCATTCATGGTAGTGTCAGTCTAGGAATGAAAACGTTTAAATTTGGACAAAAGCCTATTTGTATTAGAAATATCCACGCAATGACAAGTTGGGAAGATGATTTCATTGGTTTAGCCACAAGAACATGCTGTGTAGTAGGTAAAATAGAGCGACTTTTTTCTCTTCACGTTTTTCGAAGTTGCAACTTCCGACAATGGACGCACTCTTTCACTCATTTCAAGAAATACACAAAACTGATGTTGGCAAAAGAAGTCTGAAAATGCGTTGTTCATACAAACGGTTTACACTCGTACGAAACGTTTTCCGTTACGCTTATGAAGGTCGTATACTTCATAGATAGCCTCAGTGAAATGGTTGCGTCCAAGCCTTTCGATTCAATTCGCTGGTTCTTCCCAATTCTGGGTGGGCGTAAAAAACTCATCGAGTCAATAGTCTGTTCATTTGAGTCAATTTCGATTCGGGCAAAGTCAAAGACGTTCATTGTTGTTTCTTCAACGTAATTCGCAGTGGCGTAATTGACTGGGGGAAGGGAGCGAACCTCCCCCTGTGGCAACCTAAATTCAAAAATAGGGCCCTTGTTTAGCTTATATTTCGGTAGTAATATGTTTTATTGCGGTTTTCGTAGTGTCTTCCGGTGAATTCGGATTTAGCATAGAAATCTACATTCGAATTAACTATCATTTATCAACTTCTTTTCTGATTGTTGGCTAGTATGCCCCCTTCACCTAAGTTTTACCCCCCATGGCCCAAACCTTTGGTTACACCATAGGTAATACCTGATGTTGCATATCAACAATATTTAAGCTGCAGTTACTGCATCCACGTAAATATGGAAAATGATCTATGTTTAAACACACAAAGTCATGCCAGCAGAAAAAATGTAGCCTCCCATAAAACGCTGGTTGTACATTATTTTCCTCTCTTCCGCTTTTGTTGACAAAACCAATCACTATGCACTGTGCGTTTCAAAGATTGAGTAACAGCTCTTCGGATGCACAAGAATCAGATCAGTTTAAACATCGTAAATCAACTGAGAGTGTAACTACTCAGTAAATGAATAGTTAGTCGGGAAGTTACGTAAATTCAAATCATAGGAAGCTGAAAACCTTAAGACTATGTTACACAAGAGACAGTTATTGTTGAACCAAACGCACATAATTGTTGACCAAAACGCAAAGTAAACACCTGGGCCTGCATATGTTGTTAAGGTTGATGATATAAACAATTTAAAAAACAAAATATCGTATTTGAGAAAAGCATATATAACGAAAAAACGAAAACAAAAAGAAAATGCTGTTCAACGTATTAGCTTTTTAAAATAGCTGGATTTGCCAACTCGAATAAATACAGTATAGTTGGCTTTACGCATTCATGACAATTTTTGCTCAGCGTTTTACTAATTGCCGTCCAAAAAGTGGATAGAGCGACTGCGTATTTTCCAATCCTCTTGGCTGCACCTCTGGAACCACATGCCATGTCAATATAATCAAGGAAATAGCACAAATCTATCTGTGTTTGCAAGGTCGCATTAAGACATTTATTCGCAAGTAATAATCCATAATTAATGAAACACCCACAGGCCACAGCAAACAATTTGAAGATAAAGAGAACGCTATGCGTTAAAAGGTAAGATACTTGCAATACGCGCAATGTTTTTAAAAAAATGTTTTTAATACATACAAAAAACATTGCAAAAATTTTCGTTAAAAGTAAGGTTACATTTTTAAAATGTAGCTGTAGTTGGATTGAAAAAAATTACGGACACGTTTAACAGCACAAAATCGCCTGATGATATTTTTAAAAACATACTGTAGGTAGCTCACGTTGATGATTCTTTAAAATTTTGCTTGATCAAACTTCTGTTTTGCATGCGTTGAAACTACAGGTCTCTTCTAAAAAATGCCAACCTTTTTTTGACTGCTAAGGAAGTATTTCCTTGTGGCAGTGTTGCACCAACACTTCACAAAATGAACCTTGCGTAGACAGCTCATACAGACATTAGGCTGGATACTGAGGTGAGCAACCGCTTCTTTGAAAAGGGCGAAGTCTCCAAAACCAACCAACGTATGCTGGTGTAAACTAGCAGGTCTTCTGTGCGTACAGCTAGTTTTCTTGGCCGCTATTTCTTGATCAGTTTTCTGAATGCCGCTTGTGTGATTTTGAATGTTGTGTGATGAATGCTCTACAGGAAAATGAAACTTTTCTCTCCGAAGACCTTCAAAAACAAATTTCTGATGGGCTTTGTATCGCTAAGTTAGAGACTATATGACTGGTAGTAGTTATTTTTGTTTTTTAATAAATTACATGTGTTTGTCGCAGGAAGCAAACTAAGTATGCTAGTGATAACATGGTTGTTCGCTGTGGCTACCTTGCCTCAGATTTATAGAGCTTGCTTGTAGTATCCTTCTTTTTGTGCTTCTTTACACTGCGATGAAGAAGCAATGTTGCGATTGAGTTTGAGTATTTGCAGTGGGTTAGAGTGTCTGCAATTTTCATTATTATCCATTGTCATATACTGTACTGCACAGCAAGCATTTAGCTTCAACGAAAATTAGGGAAGACTTGTGTTGCAAGACTTGCGCTCAAAAGGTCACAAAAACGTGAAATAACCTATGCGGTCTCGGTACTCCATCACTGTCGAGCGTTCTGCTTCCGCTCCATCGTTTAAACCAGTGGTAAACAACCTTTCAGCATTTGCAGGTCACGACTTCATTGCCTTCCAGCACTTGCGCCTGTCATTTAATTGTCTTAATTGCGTACTCGTGAAATTAAACGCGTCTGCGCGTGTTTTCATAAAACCCTTTATCATGCTGGAGAAGAAACAATTAAACAGAAAAAACTTTCTTTCATTTCTACTGCACTTGAAGCTTAATGCCAGCCATTCTTATTGCTTTTCACCAAACGCTTTTTGATCTTCGAGGATAACCTCTTTTGGCCTCGATAGTTTTTTTCCACAAACCAGGGCTATTGTCAAGAAAACCACGAGGACCATCATTGTTTCCTCCGCGAATCGTAGTTCGTACATCACTGACCTATACTGTAGTGAACAAACGTATAGATTACTATCTCTCGGACTTAAGTTGCAGTCAACCAAACCTTGGGCTTGCGGTGAGTCAGTCTAAGGGGTGCGGTGGGAGAAGATTGCGTTTCCCCGCAGCAGTGGACCGTAAGTGAAACCTTACAAGTGTATGCTAATTAAAAGTAAAGTAGTAAAAGTAAAAAGTCGGTATGAGATTTTAACAACTTGGCGGGATCAGGTTAGTGTTAAAGGCTCTTTTCAATCACATTCTATTGCAACCTATGTAAGAATCAACTTACTTGTTCTCCAGCAGATTCATACCGATTCTTTAAGACTTTGCATGTACATTCCATATCAAAGGATGTGGTGAAATGTATGCGACCGACCTCTTCGGCAGATGATCGCTTCGTGAATTCCAAAGAGAGTCCGGACAACAGTTGGGGTTGCTGAGCTGCTATGTCATCAGTAGACCATGCCCCTAACCCACAGAGATCCAAGGAAAGACGTGGCAATATGGCCGTCTTAGCGATCTTTCTGGTGTCATAGCTACGAGCCAGAATGGATTTGGGAGAAATTAAGGGTATTTCCCAAAGGCTAAACCCAACGATAAAGTTTTGTTGCTATGTACAAGACTAGGAACTTCTGATGCAGATTTTTTAGCTAAAATACTTTTGCACTTTTTACTCTGGTAAATTTATCTTTGTTTTAAAAACTTGCAAATTTATATTTCTCAAATTATAATATATAGTGATGTTGTTCACAGCCATAGATCTTGTTGATCATCTCAAGAACCAAGCTTCGTCAACCCAACTTCATCTGGTGGTTGATGCCTTGACTCACGCTCTACTGGCAAAGCATCCAAAAGAACGTTACATAATCGGACCCGATGCTAAATTTATATTCATTCCTATGTCGTACTTGCCCATATGGCTGCAGGTGAGCGAAAATAAAATTTTGTTAATTTTGTTGGTACAGCAAGTGCAGTGCATTTGCCTAGCTTAATCAAACACGCGTAGTACAGACCAATGAACAAATGCTTTTTCAGTGAAAGCAACATATTACTTTAGTGAGTTCTGAATGAGATTAAGTTTGGAAGTGGGACTAGTTTTAAATGTTGAGTGGCGAATTGGCCAAATCTAAATTTAGTAGTGGACTCCCGAAATCATTTGAGAACATGATAAAGCTAGAAATTTACTGTGAAGCTTTAAAGAAGTAGAACTTCGTTTGAAGTTCTGGCACTTGCTTTCGAAGGATTTGTAACAACAGATGTAGGGGTTGCTTTTCTCAAACTCTGTTGTAAAAATTGAAATTGAATTTTTGGTTACAGCTACAGTACTAGAAGCTCTGCGTCGCATCGCTAAAGTGGTAAATTAACGGAATGCAGTCACCCCATCTCGTAAATGTTTTTTTTATTTGAACTGGCCTCTCAAATATTGAGTGCGTTAGACATGCATTGCATGTTTGATTTGTAATCAAGTTTGATTATGATTAAAACACGCAGCCAACGGCACCAACGGTACAAACGCTAAAAACCTCTCCTATCCCATTTCTGATTTCAAATCCTCATTCTCTTTGATTCTGATTACCGTTTTGATTACCGCGTGACGAGCCACTCGCTGCTTGCACGTCAGCTCCAGCGAATGCCTTTCGCCATCAGCGCAATCAGGCCCGTAGTTAGGTTTTAAGGTTTGGGGGCAAAATACATTTTTAGGGGGGCAGGATTTTTGTTTTTATTGTATGTTTGAAAAATTTTTTGAGGTCACAACAAAATTTGGGGAGAACAAAATCTGGGGTGACTGCACCCAAATGCCCCCGTGGCTACGGGACTGATCGCGAGGTGCGTTTGGTCAATCAATAATTTGCAATGCATTCACGCAACATGAATGACACACGTAACACACACTGCAGGCCCATACGAACAGCCTGCAGCCGCTACAGCAGAAAAATATCTTTTCAGATATGGATTACGAAGAAGTTTGGAGCTTTGGCTGGGATGGCTTTGCCGAAACCTGCGCGAGCTGTGAAGTAAATGATTGATTCATCAGAAGAACAGGGTCGCAGTACAATCGCCAGACATGATCCTTTCTCCTGCTAGTGTTGATCGGTTTGTGTTTTCGTGAATCAAACACCAATGTTTTGCTTCGATTGCTGATCTACAATTGTTCAGAAAAAAACGAAACAACTGCAAATCGCTTGCTGTTTTTGCCGTTTCACATGAATTCAAGATTTTTTCGTTGTCACCACAATACCACTGCCAACGTAAAATTTGCTCGCTGGTTGGGCTGAAATTCATTCTCGCAACTTCCTTCTACTCCACATCGGTTATTGTCGTGCTGAGCTACCGTTGCTCTGGTAAAGGCGCTGCTGGCTGTGAGTAGCGATTACGTGCTCGAGCCATTGACTCAAATCGATTCACGAACTCCCTGAATCGCCTTGACTCAAGTCATGTGTGTCGCAAAGAGACTGACTGACCCCTTATCTCGCGCTGGCCACTTTTTTCACCAACGTTTGCAACTCCATAACTTGCCAGCCCATGAAGCTAAGAGGTGTCCAAACCCTCTGCGGATTCGGGAATTCTTCTGATTCAGATTGAAAAAAACTTTTTTTTGTTTTGGGTTCGGGGTTTTCTGTGGGTGTCGTCATATTGGTGAGCATGTTTTCGCCTTGCTGGCCAAGTTTACCTGACCCTGGGCGCCAACCCAACGAGCCATTTTGTTTGACTTACGTTTTTTTGGTAACTAGGCTATGATCCGAGATTTTAGAGTCCTTGATTGGCTTCCTAGCGTATCTGGAGCCAAAATTATTGCTCAAAAAACCCTTTTTGACAAAAATATAGAAGTTCCACGAAAGGTTTGATTTGCCCTCTCAGGGCAAATTTTTGTCAGCCATAACTCAGAAGAAGACTGAGCTAGAGAGCTGTTCAAACCCTCTAAAGACGCGGGAAGACTTGTAGTTCAGAATCAATTTTGTTTGAAGATTCGGGTTTGGAGTTTTTGGTTGAAGACGTCATGATTGGGGAAGGATTTGCGTTTTTTCGATGACGTCAATGGTGATCCAATGAGCCGATTTCGTGGCTCAAAATTTATTTGGATTCTAGGCTATAATACGAGTCTTCAGAGCCCTTGAACGACACTCTAGCGTTTCTGGTGCCAAAATTATGGCCAAAAAAACGAAAAATAAACAATAATTTCCCAGGTGATTAGGTGGATTTCCCAAAATAATATTCGGTTATTTTACCGTAACTTGTGAACCAGAAACGCTGGAAAGTCGAGCAAACCCTCTAAAGACACGTATTATAGCCTAGAATCCAATAAAACTTTGCGCCACGAAATCGGCTCGTTCGGTCGGCTCCCAGGGGATGATGACGTCATCCAAATGTAAACAAATATGCATAAACATCCTCCAATTATGTAAACATAAACAAAAAAACCGACATCCCAAACTTGATTTTTTTTATTCTAAACTACAAGACTTTCCCCATCTACAGAGGATTTGAACAGCTCTATAACTCAGGGGTGGGCAAACTTTTTGCACGGAGGGCCACATTTTTAAATGTTGCAACCGAGGACCGCACACTCTCATTACAAAGCAGGAAAATTTATTCAGTGTGTAAATAACCACATATTCATATTACAAACAATTTAATATTTCACACTCGGTACGTTTAATGCTATTTATACAGTTATAGTTAGAGCTGAAACATAAACTATTTTCAGAAAATTCTAAGTTTTTATGAAAATAGTAAATGTTTCATAAATAAATTCTACATGCGTAGGAGTTTCAGCAAGTGCCGGCGGGCCGTATTTGCCCCCCCTGCTCTAGCTCAATTGGCTGGCGCGTTATGGCGTTTAGCCAAAATGGTCAAGGTTACCTTTTGTGTGCCTTGAATTTTTACCCGTTTTTTTGTTTTTGAGCCATAATTTTGGTTCCAGATATGCTAGCAAATCAATCAAGGGCTCTAAAGACTCGAATGGTAGCCTAGCTTCTTAAAAAAACTTGAGCCAAAAATGGCTTTTAGCGTTGGTGCCCAGGGCTAGGTAACCTCAGCCAAAAAGACGCGAAAACATGCCCCATTGTGACGTCACCCACAGCGAACTCCAAATCCAAAACGAAAAAGAATTTTTAAATGCAAACTAAAGGACTCCGGAAACTGTAGATGGTTTGAACAGCTCTCTGGCTCAATCGGTTGGCGAGTTATGGACTTGCAAATGGCAGAGCATCTTGCAAAAAAGTGCCACACGTGGGACTTAAAGGGTTTTAAAAAATGTTTATGTCGTGCAGTCAAACTTTATCTTCCCAAGCTGTCTGCCGTACAACACATTTCTACAAAACAAATTTAACGAGTTTTTAGCGATGTGAAAGTTTTTCAAGACAGATCAATAAAAGGAAGACATGGAGATTTTCTACCAAATGACAAAAATCTGCTAAAACTTGAGCAACAACACCCGCAGGTGAGCAACATTTCTATGAAACTTAACTTTGTATTTCACTTTAATCTTGACGTGATAACCTTAATGCAAAAACAGTGCCGGACAATATTTTCAGAACATAATTTTAATGTGCCGGCAATATAAACAGAGTTTAATCGTGCAAAACTCTGCCCATCCAGCTTTGCTTGAAATAGAGAATAACAGTTTTAGTTTTGTTATAATTACGGGCTCTGGCAGCTTCATTCTGCAATTTAACTAGAAAAGTAGTTTTATTTGGCTTTCCCCTATCAAAAATTGAGTAAGTCAGATAAGAGTGAAAAAGGTCAAACTAAGTCTGAGCTCTGAAATGTTGGTGTTGAGTTTCAATTTAAACAAAATGAATACGGAATTTGTGTTGCAAACGTTTCTACATGAGGTTTCCAACTGAATTTGTCATCACGTGTGATGCCAAATTATGTTACTGTGCATTGATTATAGAAAAAATGTATTATTAGGGTTTGGCTATTCATGAGCATGAAAGTAATTTTGGAATAATTTATCATTATTTGTTGACCCGAATCCAGAAGTAGGTGTTGGTAAAGTTCATCGCATACAAGTTTTTGCAGATAGTTATAGTTTACCGTCAAGTTTGATATTTTTACAATATCATTAATATATATGAAATAGTAATGGCCCAAGGGAAGACCCTGCGAAACAACATGTATTACGTGTAAGAAATAAGATTTCTGTAGTACATTGAACCCTCTGTTGTCCAATTAGAAATCGAGAAGTTATAGTACTGTGGTCACGTTTAGCCGCCAGTATAAATATTGTTAATACACAAGAACATCGCCAAAAATGAATGTAGGGCTTGGAGCTTTGTTTGGGGGGGGGCTAAGCCCAAAAAGCCCTCCCGTAGTGACGGGACTGTGCTGGACCATGCCACTGGTCCTTGTTATGTTAGATTTTGTTTATCCTGAGAAGAGCCAAGTCTAGGCATAAAGTAATTTTGGCTTGCAGATAACGTTGTGAGGTTGGAATGAGTTTCAATATTTATTTGAAAGAAGCTGTGCGATTGTGGTAATATACTGTTGTGAAATTTGCGCATTAATTTCAATAGTTCTAATTGATATGTATCCTTTATTTTTAGAGAACCCAGTTACTTGCACAAAGCGGTTAAGCGACATTTTTAACATGAATGAATGTGATAGCGCGCCTAGCATATGCATAATACGAGGTTGAACACAGAATCACAAGCTGTCCCATAGGAAAAATGCAATGTTGGTGATGGCTATACACGAAACTGTAATAGATAATTTTTGAGACACTAATTGGTACAGAGTTTCGAATTTTATAGACTGTATCATATTTGAGGCAAACGAAAGCTTTAAGTATTTCACATGGGAGTTCGAATTCAGAGATTCATCTGCCAAAACACCTAAATATTTTATAGATGTTTTCGGATTTAACACAACATTATTAATGTGAGTTTTGAAATTCTTTTTTCTTTTTCAGCTTTATTGATGGGTTTTCCTGTGAGAAAATATATGGATTTGGTAGAAATTATCAATAGTTTATTTAGATGCATCCATTCATATTCTTTTATTAACTCATTATTATTTACCATAAGTTCTAATTGTTTTAAAATCATTATTTGCTAAAAATAAAAATTTTTCATCAGCACATAGTGTATGTACTGAATGAAGAACATTTTTGAAGATCAATTTCATACATGCTAAGAAATAATGAGCCAAGAGTGGAACCCTGTGGTCCACCAAATGTAATATTATCAATTTTGTATGTCGTACGTTGCACACAGTACTGTCTACGATTTGGCAAGCAACTTTTCATTAACATCAGTGGTAGGCTATGCCTCTAATTCCAAACTTCAATTTTAGTTTTCTCAGTAAGATTTCATGATCGACAGCATCAAATGCTTTTGAGCAGTTTATAAATAACCAACAAATGTGCAATGCTTTGTCGTCATTGGCTAGGAGGCAAGAATGAACATCTTCTACCGCCAGAGCCTTTGAAAAATTTGGTCGAAAACCATATATAGGCAGGTCCGCAAACACGGGGGGTATTTAAAACTTTGTCCTGGCTACGGGCCTGCTGACAGGAAACCAAATTCTTTCAGACAACAATAGGCCTATAATCTGTGTTGCAACAGTTTTTCAAATGTTTCATTAGATTGGGGTAATAAGGAGGTTAGTCTATAACTGCTGCATATTGTTGAGTCTCCTGACTTATGTAAAGGTACACTTTGAGGTGACTTTAAATAATTGGGGTGTATGCCTTCTTTCATACACCTGTTGAGTTGGAATGCATGAGTTAAAACTGTTGTCACTACACAGCTAGATCAATTCAAGAATTTGGTTGGTATGTCACCATGACGAATGTTTTTTTTTTCATTTAATTTGCTAATAACATTTTGCACTTCACATATTTTGTGCAGAAAAACAGAAGATTTTCTGTAGTGACTAAATTTGAAGGAACCAGAGGACGGGGGTATTCGATGCCATTCGTTCATCAACGTCATCTGAAAAATGAATTAAACTCATTTGTAATTTCCACTGGATCATACGTTTCAGCACCTGAGGCAGTGTCGGCCTTAGGTGGTTGTGATCGGTTTTTAAACTTTAATTTTATTTAATCATGTAATATCCGGTGCAGTTTTTTTGTATCATTTTTATTGGAAGAAATCAAATTATAGTAGTAGGCCTACTGTTGTTTTGCTATTTCGATTATTCTCGAGAGATTATTCTATATAACTATTTCTATATAGATATTTCTATATAAGAGATTATTTCTATGAATATTATATGTGCGGATATTCTTGTACACTTTATGATGCATTTTACTTTCTTTTACGTGCATTTTACGTGAACCTTTGATACGCCCCGCACAGAAGTTTCGTTACCCAAGTGAGAGTACAGCATCGTGTCAAAACGAAGACACATAAGCAGGTAGGCCCTAACGCGTTATGTTGAACCGGTGGGTTAGTTGAACCATCTCTATTTCTGGCTAAATAAAGCAATCAAAACGTTATAGTGCGCCACCTATTGTTTATATTCTGTTAGGAAGCCATTTTCATGTATGACTCTGGCCCGAAGTTTCTTGCTGCAGAATGCATCCAGGTTAAGTGTTTTTATAAGCTCAAAGTGATAAATTGGAAATCTACTTTACTGTTTCATAATTCATCGTGTGAAAGATATTTTTGTTTGATATTGTTATTATTTCAAGGCACAGTTCAAGTGCAGTTTCTCACTTTGTGTTTGTAAAGCTGGACGTTACTGCTTTGAAATAAATTTACTACGAAGTTGAAATTCCAGCTTGAGGTATGTTGAACCATTCAGGTTGAAACATTGTCCAACTTACCCTCTTGATCAAAATAGCTAGTTTGCTTGCCTTGATGATTGTTGTTTTTGAGAATTGTAAAAAATGTCTAGAGCAACAAAAAGAAAAACAAACAATGCTGTGATTTCGGAAGATATTATGCAAGGCGTTGCAGAAACAGTGGCAAATGTATTTCAAACAGAAAAGCTGCAAGGCACTACGAAATTTAATCGCAATACTTTAAAGCGATTCATTGACCGAAAGGCTTCTGAAGCAAATATCTTTATTGCTATGGTGCCCTCAGGGTTAAGCGTACAATCTTCAGCGATGAAATTTAAAGTGATTTGGCAAACAAAGTGAAGGAACCACCAAAGGTTTCATGACCTTGCATCTCGCAAACGCCATAGATTGGCATATAAATTAGTTTTGCAAAACAACATTAGGCTATTATGTCTCACTTTTGAATGGATAAGAAATTTTATGGAAAATATTGCAAATTTTATGACAAGGTACAACATATCCCTGTGATTTCCAGAAGCAACATCCATGGCTCGTACAACTGCTTTCAATAAACACACTGTGCAAGCATTTTTTCCAACCTAGCAATTGTTATAGACAAAAACATATTTCTTCCAGTCAGAATTTATAACATGGATGAAACAAGTGTTACAAACATTCAGTCTTCCAAATACGTGTTGCCTGTAAAAGGAGAGAAAAACTTGGTGCTATCACGCCAGCACAGCGAGGTGAATTTATCGCATTTACTTGTGCAATAAATGCAATGGCGAAAGCAATTCCACCGATGGTTGTTTTTCCATGTGTCAATTATAGACCTAAACCTCACTGCATACAAGATTGGCCTATAGGTGTTCAAATGGTGCAGCTAATAAGATCTGGGTGGAGTAGCAAGGAGACATTTTGCTTGTTTCTTCAGAAATTTATAGAAAAATTACTATCAACTTAAGAAATCAAATCAAAGAAATCAAAGCCCTTCTTATTTTAGTCAACCGCGAAAGTCATATCCATCTTCAGTCCGTTGCAACGGTCAAATAAAATGGTGTGACTCTTCTTACAACCCCCTTCATATATCAACTTCAGCCATTCGACAAGGTTTTTGGCCCTTTGAAATCACAGTAGGCTACAGTCGAGCCTTAGGTGCATGGATAATACCGAACCCAGGAAAAGCTATGAAGATCTACAGCATTCCATGATTAGTAAACTAGGCATACTTGCTTGTTTCTAAACTAGGCATACTGGTGCTGCTTGTGGGGCGTATCTTCATTTTGGTTCAACATTCCCCACTACCTGGTTCAACTCATACCCCATGCATCGGGTAAGTTGAACCACAAAAATGTTTTTTTTTCAATGCCTG
>Ga0210059_1006687_pt1 | contig 18457 bp, 12 predicted proteins | sample Ectturendosymbi2_FD_188042 | JGI IMG/M metagenome (GOLD analysis project Ga0210059, IMG submission 188042) | Ecteinascidia turbinata endosymbiont from Florida, USA - Sample 2 (SPAdes) (version 2) | ecosystem: Host-associated > Tunicates > Ascidians > Unclassified | place: Key West, Florida... | reverse complement strand
AGACTCGAGTCCGAGTCTTTTGAGCCTTTGATCGACTTTCTAACGTTTCTGGTTCAAAAGTTATGATCTAAAATAAACAAATTAATTAATTATCTAATTAGCTAATTAGTCTAATATTTTTACTAACAAACATCATAACTTTTGAACCCGAAACCCCAGCAGGTTGCCAAAAGTATCAAAAGACTCGGATTGTAGCCTAGTTTTTTTACTGGAAACTAGGCTACAATCCGAGTCTTTTGATACTTTGGATGATCTGCTGGGGTTTCGGGTTCAAAAGTTGTGATGTAAGTTAGTAAAAATATTTGACTAATCAGATAATTAATTAATTTGTTTATTACGAATGTATCGTAGGCTGGCTCTCAAAGTGTTAATGAGGCAGAAACTCATACTGAGAAAATTCAGGTGCTCATCTTGAAAGAGTGCAGCATGGGACACTTGAATTAGGTGCAATCTGTGGATTCTCATTGTTTGAACAAAACTTATTTTAGGTGACATTTTGCAACTGTTGCCAACTACAGTTAAAAGAAGTGATGGAGCATGCACTGCTTGTTCGATAAATCACATGCAATCATGTCCTTGTAATTCATTCCACATTTGATGCAATAAACTGTAGATTTGGTAGATGGAACAAACACAAACTAAATAGCTACCATATGCTCAGCAGTGGGGCTCATTTCAATCATGGACACTAAACCTGTCTTGGTCAGTTTAGTAGAAATGGAATTGATTGATACTTCCATGCTATGCGTTTTGGCATCTAGTGTTTCTGGTTCGGAAGTTATGGTCTAAAAGCATCAAATTAGTTATCTGATCAAGCGATTAATTTGTTATTTCATTGCTTTTAGGTGATAACTTTTGAAACCAGAAAACTAGTAAGTCAATCAAAGGCTCAAAAGACTCGGATTCTAGCCTAGTTTCCAATAAAAACTTGAGTGAAATACTTCCATCTAGTGGTTTGGGCCCAGGGGCAAGTAACCTTCGGGAGCCAAAATGTCCAAAAACCTACGCCACTCACAAAATCACCTGCAAAAAAATGAAACCCAGAACCCCAATTTTTTTTTCAGTGAAGAGTTACTGAGTGTATAGGGTTTGAACAGCTCTCTAGCACAATTTGTTGGTGAGTTGTGGAGTTGCTAAGAACAGAATATGGGATTTCACCAAAAACTACTGACAGCGAAGGTGTTAAACAAAGTTTTTGCCACCGAATTTTTACATGAATGTTCTTGTGTAAATGCATCTTACCTGAAAATTTCAGGTCCCTAGAATCAGAAAATCATGTTCGGATCCCTAGAATCAGAGAAATCAGGTACATAACATTTTCTTTAAAAAAACTGCAGTTACATAGTTTTGAATCAATCTATTTGGTAAATACAACCCAAAAAACATCTTGCACCTGATGAATCACACGGAATTCATGTTGCACCAAAGGTGTTAACATTTTGTTGAAACAATGCTACTTACTGCTTTATATGAACAAGTGGAATTGATATTATGCAGAATTGAGTTCAGCTATTTGACCCTCCACAGTATTTTCTCTATCTCATGTTGCCCCATGGAAAAAACCATTGCCGACCCCTCTTCAGGAGTTTTTGTTTTATTGTTGCATATGTTACAGTATGTATAGTAACGTTATATCAGTGATTAGCTTCTATTTTGCCTCACTTCTGTTTCAGGGTCTGATAATAGAAATGTTTTGTAGGTATTTGTAAATATTGTACAATGCAAAGGCCAAGTAACACTGGAGGACACAGTGGTTTATGGGATATTAATCCAGGAAATTATGTGAGTACACTCCTAATAACTAAATCTGAACAACTAATTTCGTTAACTCTTATGCAGCAGAGCATTTCACGTTGTGAATTGGGCATTAGTGTTGGTTGCATGTTCATCTGAACACTTTCGCTTCTGGCCTGTTTTGAGAATTTCACGCCAAAACAGCTGGATCGCACATGGCTTTGTGCAAGCGTAACTCTGGCGCCGAAAGCGGTAGAGAGCTGTTCAAAGGCTTAAAAGACTTGGCAAGTCTTATAGTTTCCAACAAAAAAAAATTTTTGGCTGGGGGTTGCACATTTTTTGTGAGTGACATCATAGGTGGACGACTTAAGGCCAATTTGGCTCACTTCACCTGGCCCTGGGCCCAAACCGTTAGATGGTAGTATTTCGCTGAGGTTTTTATTGGAAACTAGGCTAAAATCCAAGTCTTTTGATACTTTGGATGACCTGCTAGGGTTTCAGGTTCAAAAGCTATGATCTGAAGTAAACAAAATATTTGATTAGTCCCATAATTAGATAAGCAATTAATTTGTTTATTTTAGATCATAACTTTCGAACCAGAAACGCTAGAAAGTAGATCAAAGGCCCAAAAGCCTAGGTTCTAATAAAACAGCGAAATACTTTGGTCTAGTGGTTGGACCCTAGGCCAGGTAACTTGAGCCAAAATGGCCAAAAAACTACTTCACTTATGACGTCACTCAAAAAAAATTCGCATCTCCCAACCAAAAAATTTTTTTCATTGCAGACTAGAAGACTTGCCGAATATTTTGAGGGTTTGAACAGCTCTCTAGCGTAATCGGTGGAGGAGCTATGGCGCTGGTAAGGCAACCGAAAACTGCTGGTTTTAGGCCGGCTTCCAGGTACAAATATATCGTACACCGGCTCTCAAAGTGTTATAAAATTACTTGCATTTCAAGTTTTGTTATTTGATACTGTGGTGTGATGTTTGCCTTCATAAGTTTTGACCTCTAGTAGGTATGGGCAGTAGAGAAAACTAGTTATTACTGTCTAGTGCTTCGTTGCACAAAGAACCTAGTGGACCAGAAAATTCCTACATCAATGTAAGTTGCATGATGCAACATGCATCGTTCTCTAGGTTTATACCACACACAGGGTTCCCATGTGGAATCGAAAGTTTTGAAAAAGTATTGAATTTGGCCAAAAGGTACATTAGGTATTGAAAAAGTATGGAAATTCTAATTGGAAAAGAAATCTAAAGGATCTTAACATAATTTCACTGAAGGTGAAGCATTTCAGTATTTATGCAGTGTTATTGCAATGTGTAAAATTGATTTTCATGATTAACATGTTTGCTGCCAGGGTACAATATATTTGTACTTTGAAATTGGCCTAAAACCAACAGTTTTTTATTGTCTTGCCAACAGCATAGCTCCTTTGCCGATTGTGCTAAAGAGCTGTTCAAACTTGCAAAAGATTCGACAAGTCTTCTAGTCTGCAATGAATACAAAAATTTTTGGTTTTGGGATTTGTTTTTTGTGAGTGATATCATAAGTGAGATAGGTATTCGGCTATTTTGGCTCATGCTACCTGGTCTAGGGCCCAACCGCTAGAGCAAAGTATTTCGCTGAAGTTTCCATTGGAAACAAGGCTAGAATCTAAGTCTTTTGAGCCTTTGATCGAATTTTGTGCATTCGGTAACTGAAAACTGCTGGTTTTAGGCGGATTTCCAAGTACGAATATATCATACCCTAGCAGCGAACGTGTTAATGTGAAAATCAGCCAGTGGCAAAGGTGTTAATTAGAGGATTAATTGATTGATTTGTTGTTTTTGGCCATAACTTTTGAACCAGAAACGCTAAAAAGCTAATCAAGGGCTCTAAAGACTTGTATTATAATCTAGGTTCCAATAAAAACTTGAGTCAAAAAATCGACTTTTGGCGTTGGTGCCCAGGGCTTGGTAACTGGGCCAAAAGGCCTAAAATCCTGATAACAGAAACATCTGGATTTGCAATTTAGCTAACTGGTTAACAGGATAATAACCACTAATTTTTATATATTGGATTTCACGAGATTTTCTTGATATATTGAATGCACACCCATGAAACAATTTTGTTGTAAATATACAAATGTGGGCAAGGCTGGCTTTAGCATGTGCAGGGTCCAATTGGAAGTACTTCTGTGGGTCCCCACTGAGTTGTGTGTGCAAAAAATTTTTAGGGGGCATTAAGTCATAGTGATAAAAGTCAGTGATGTGAAAAAAACTGCGCCCTGAAAGAGTGGCACCAAGATAAAAATGATGTACCGTTTCACCATTTGGCAGTAATCTTGCAGTAAAACCAAAACCATCGTATCATTCTTGTTTCTGGCAAAAATTCTGTGTGATTGTGGACGATCCTATTTGGATTAAATAGCCCTTAACATTCCGATTCGTGACACTTGGCCAAGTGGCAGGGTTGTTTGTCCATCCAATGATTCTGGCAGATTTTGAATTTTCGTCCTTGTAAGACTCATCAGATGCACCAGCTGACGAACTTCCTTTGTCAGACTCAACACTTTCAAAATGGCTTCCCACACTTGTACTAAGAGTTCCCTTTGGCTATCTGGCATAACATCATCAGTCTGGCTGCTTACGTCGCAGTTTTCACTGTGGTGTGGCTCTTCTAAAGGTTTTCCTTCATATTCTGAAGTAGCTCTGTTAAAATGCTTGTCTAACACACTATCCTCTTTCAGCTTCAGCCTTTTTTACCTTAGTGTGTAATAGACCTATTTTGACTCCCACTCAAACGTTTTTGGCCTAAGTCACTTGGCATTTGACTCATGGTATTTAGATTATTTACAGAAAAATAACATTCTTAAACAGATAGCCCAAAATCGACTATTAAACTAAAGAAAACTTTAGTACTATACCTGCCTATAAATATACTTCACACATGTAAAATAGTTGTAAAATTGTATGTAAAATAGTGAAACCTGGTTAAAAGAGTGCAAACTGTCATTTGAGCAAGTTTTGAAAATCCCAGAAAAGGTTAAAAAATCCTTTCCCTTTAAACATGAAAGAAGTATATACTGTAAAGTGATTTAGATTTTGCAATATTTTAAATCTACTTCCTAATTTTTCAAAGCAGACAAGCACTGTAGTCTCCTAAAACTTCCACGAAAGTCATCCCACTTTTTCAGGTTTTTGCAATATTAAAATTTTAGGTTACATCTCAGAAAGTTTACGATACCAGTCTGTGTGAGATTGATGCCATGATCCTTTTTTTGGTAGTATTTCATGATGCAGCTTTCAACACAAGAACTAAGAACATCATGATTCATGAAGTTTGCTTCTGGTGAACCAAACTGTCACTTCCGTTACTTTGCAAATGGTTTGACTGTTAGTTTTCATTTTTGTTACTTTTTAACACTTTGAGAGCCGGCGTACGATATATTTGTACTTTGATTTCGGCCTAAAAACCAGCAGTTTTAGTTTACATTACCAACGCCCTAGCTCCGCCGACGATTGCACTAGAGAGCTGTTCAAGGGCTCAAACGAATCGGCCAGTCTAGTAGATTGCACTTGAAAAAAATTTTTTGGTTGGGGGTTGCGGATTTTTTGTCAGTGATGTCATAAGTGAAGTAGTTTTAGGATCATTTTGGCTAATGTTGCATGGCCTAGGGCCCAACCGTTAGGCCAAAGTGTTTCGCTAAAGTTTTCATTGGAAACTAGGCTCGAATCCGAGTCTTCTGAGCCTTTGATCGACTTCTAGCATTTCTGGATCAGAAGTTATGGTCTAAGATAAACAAATTAATTAATTATCTAATTAACTCTTTGGTGTCCGCCTGATTTCGGCGATTTTCGGGAAAAAAAACGCCTAAATGCACATGGCTTTGTGCAGGAATATCTCCACTCCTGTTCGGGTTACAGACCTGGTCGAAGCGTCAAAAGATGCAGCAAATCTTCTAGTCCGCACTTGAAAAAAATTTTTTTGCTTGGGGCTGCGGTTTTTTTTGTGAGTGACGTCATAAGTGGAAGACTTTTAGGCCACCTTTACCTGGCCCTGGGGGGCAACTGTTAGGTGGTAGTATTTCACTGAAGTTTTACTGGAAACTAGGCTACAATCCGAGTTGTTTGATACTTTGGATGATCTGCTGGGGTTTCAGGTTCAAAAATTATGATGTAAGTTAGTGAAAATATTTGACTAATTAGCTAATTAGATACTTAATTAATTAATTTGTTTATTTTAGATCGTAACTTTTGAACCAGAAATGCTAGAAAGTTGATCAAAGGCTCAAAAGACTTGGACTTGAGTCTAGTTTCCAGTGAAAACTTCAGCGAAACACTTTGGCCTAGCAGTTGAGCCCTAGGCTAGGCAACATGAGCCAAAATGACTCCAAAACTACTTCACTTATGACGTCAGTCACAAAAAATCTGCAACCCCCAACCCAAAAATTTTTTTCGAGTGCAATCTACTAGACTGGCCGATCCGTTTGAGCCATTGAACAGCTCTCTAGCGCAATCGGTGGAGGAGCTAGGGTATTGGTAAGGCAACCGAAAGCTGCTGTTTTTTAGGCCGAAAATGAAGTATGAATATATCGTAGGCTGGCTCTCAAAGTGTTAATTACTTGATTAACTAATTAGTCAAATATTTTCACTAACTTCGATCACAACTTTTGAACCCCAAACCCCAGCAGGTCATCCAAAGTATCAAAGACTCGGATTGTAGCCTAGTTTCCAGTAAAAACTTCAGCGAAATACTACCACCCAACGGTCGTCGCCCAGGGCCAGGCAAAGTGGGCCAAGGTGGCCTGAAAGTCCTCCACTTATAGTGTCACTGACAAAAAACCCACACCCCCAAGCAAAAAATTATTTTTTCGAGTGCAGGCTAGAAGACTTGCCGCGTCTTTTGACACTTCGACCAGGTCCGTAACCTGTACAGGAGCGGAGAGATTCCCGCGCAAAGACACGTGCGTTTAAACGTTTTTTTTCGAAAATCCTCAAAAGCAGCCAGAAGCCAAAGTGTTAAGGAACCATTATTTTTGTCCACCTGTATAATAGTCATGCAGTTGGCATAATCAAAACTAGTTATTTTCAAACGTTTTGGCCAATCTCAGGTTTGCCTCATCAGTTCTCTTAAGGGAAATTGAATGCGAATGACTAAGCAGCCCACATTTGCAAGTATGAACTAAACTTTACCTTAAGAAGTTACTACTGGAACGGCAACAATTATCGAACCGTATTTCACACTTGATCTGCCAAATACAAAACGCTTTCATAAACAAAAAAAAGAAAACAGCTTTATAACTTAAACCCTCTCTACATTAACTAGGTGCTATTTCAAAACGGCTACATATTAAGAAACGCAATGAGCATTGTAACAGTTACATTACAAAAACGAGATATGATGGGGGTGCTAAAAACTACGCAGTTCACTTTGATTTATGTTGGCAGTGGATCCCACATGCTGGCACTACACAAGCAGCAACTTTGGGTAGGTTAGTAGGCATAGTGTGGGGCCCTATTAGAAGCAACCAGTCAAATTGGGTTAAAGCCAGTGCTGCATATGTGATGAAAACCATGCATTTTAACATTTACTGCTTCAGCAACGCACTTCTTATGAAACACAATGCATCGATTGTGGAGTCGTGCAAACGAGACCTGGGTTAGTAGCAATGAGTCCACATGCACTGAATGCCCTCTCTACATCCACAAAAGCGGGCTGAATGGTGACCTTCATAGTTAGTTTTAAGATTTGCAGGGCATTCGAAAGTGTAAAACTGATTGGTAACGTTACTTGATTGTCTGGTTAACCGACAAATATATGGTGGATAGCAAAAAACTCTCGGTTATCCGGTTAATACAACCCTACTTCTGATGTCACCCAAAAAAATTCTGAAATCCAAAACTTCCCAATTTAAAAAAATCCAAACTAGAAGACTTGCTACATCTTACTGAGGGTTTAAGCAGCTCTCTAGCCCGATTGGCTGGTGAGTTATGGAGTTGCAAAGTGGCATGAAAATGGTGGCTTGGGTGTGATTTGAGTATTTCGAACAAGCAATAATGAAGTGATTGTGGCGCGTAAACTCTATTGTTGCTTGCTGCCATGGTGCGAAGCTTTGCGCACATGCCGCTCGGGCTTTTCCGATCGCAACAGTGATATGCCTGTTTCTAAATTGGAGTAACCAAACTTTGAATATTGCCAAGATTTTCATCAAATGACAGTTGTAGTCAACAATTTCACTTGTCTTACTGGTATTGTCCAGGGTCATGAGAATGCTCCATTTGGATATCCATTAAATCCTCCAGCTGGACCAACTCATTATCCACAAGGATGGGGCCAAGCAGAACAAGACATGCAGGTTGTCTTGAATAGTTGACTAATGTGATTATTCGGCTTGATGTCAATTGCAAGTTCATGGAACTTCTGTGTGAGGTTCCTTTTCCGATGGATGTACAGACAACTTCGGCTAATTGCATACCAGTTAAACGCATAAACAACTTTATCGCATAGGATTCTAGAATCTCAAACCAAGCCATTCACACGTGAAGAAAATAGTCCGGTTAATCATATACCAGTTATTCACATAGAATGTACCATACATTTGTAAACTTACAATGCTTAATCACATAGTTAACTTTGAAAGAGTGTAAAGCGCACTGCTCAGTGTGAAAACCTGTGGTACCATTAATCCAATAAAGCAACTGTTGCCGAAACGACTACCTTCACCGACATGCCAAAATCAACACTGCGTGTTCAACTTGCAGGCTTCAGCATGTTGTATACAGGGCTGTCTTGATGCTATGGGTGTGAAGCTCTGTCTTGAAAGCAGCACTTTTAAAGTTTGTTTTATTGGGTAAGGACACGACGCATGCAACTATGCTTCACTCCTTTGCACAAGATGTATTAAATTTTTTACAGAACAGAAAAGGTGCACCTGTAGGCTACTGTACACCAACCTGGAATTTTAGTTCCATTTAACAACTGCTACTTTTCTGAAGCACTGCACACAATACTCTTCACAGTTTAAGATGCGGAATTATGCCATGTCTAGCAGTTTAAAATTCGGAAGCGTTATGCCGCGGACAATGCACTGTTTCAACTTCATTGTTTGGCTTCACTCTTTCTGTTTCTTCACATCAACAAGATTCATTGGTGAATGCCATAACTGAAAGATGCATAACAAATGCCATTGGGATTACAAAAGCTTCATGACGCCATGGGCTAACAAATCAGTTAAGTCTTTACATACAGCGCCCAGCTGTATCAGGACCAAGAAATTTTAGAACTTTTAAAAGCATGTCTATATCCCACATCTAAACAAATCTTTGTACACAACAGCTGTGAGACATAAACATGTTCACAACTGCATTGCACAGTCCAAAGCAAGCAGAAAAATGGCCGTGAGTGAGAGAAACGTTCCACGATTGATGCAGGTGATTATTACATCACACACGCAGTGCACACGTTTAAGACAACATGCAGTGTTTGGGCCCACAACAACTTTGAATTTACGTTTCAGCTGATGACCGCTGGTTTGCTAAACACTGGAAGATTTCACAATTTAAAACACTGTATCAGGAACAAGGGATTTTTAGAACATCTAGAAGCACTTTTGTATCACACAGTTTTAGAAATCTCCACGTTCGGTGTCAAGCTATAGCATACCATTGGTGTCAGGTAGCAAGTATGCGGACAGAAGTCGAGTAGGGCTGTAAACTTGTGGATATTTGTTTGATACGGATAATCGCATATTCTGGTTAAATGCATAAAAAAGCTTGGCAAATTGGTTATGCGATTAACCAGATTCGTCTGTATTAAAAAAGACATGATGAAATAGCAAAGCATGTAACTTCAACATGCATCTGCTCTTTAGACATTCACCATTGAACTCATAACAGTATACCTTGTTGTTTGTTAGCGTGGTCCCTCATTTTCATGGAAAAGTGATGCGCATCCATCACAAGGCAACAATTCAGATCAGACACGTTCATTTCTTGGGACGGAACAGTGGGGCCGAGAATCTGGTGGTGCTCCATGGGGTTCAACAACAACACATTCAGAGTCAACAGCCAGCGCCAGTTCAGCAGTGCTTGCATCACGATCATCTGAGCAAGGTTCAAGCATGTTTCCTCATGATTCTTGGCTTGCAGCAGGATCACGGACATCTCCAGCATTTCATGTAAGATGAGAGGTGAAAAAGTGAACCTGCAGTGTTTGTTTCAAATTGTGCAGATAATCTGATTGTAACCTAATTTGTTGTGGTGTTGGTTGTCAGGTTTTAGTTATTTTCTGGATCATAGTTTAGATCACACAAATTAGTGCACTTCGCACATAGCTTTTGAAATTGAAAGCTTTCTTTGTTATGGATGTAGAAATGCTAACAACAAGCAAGCAAGCATGTCAGTAATCTGTAATCAGTTTCATCATAAAAGGACAAATTGTATTAAGTGTGGAGAGTACAAACAGTAAAGGTCTTCACTTCACATCTTTCAATGACATTCTCATAATATGTTGTTTCAGGAAAAGCATTTTCCAAAATTGAGTTTGTCTTTAGTTATACCAAAATTCAAACTATTTGTGATGCGTTTGTTAATGGAGACTAATAAATTTGGCGGTTTTCTTTACATGAAAGTGTACATCAAATGCACCTACCCAAAGTTCATAATGTTTTGATATGCAAGAATAACAAGTGTCTTTTAATGTATGGAATCCCGCCTAGTCAGGTTGTATTAGGTGCTGTTTGTTTATTTCCTTGTTAGTTGGTTAAAAATCAGTGTCTTTTGATTAAAATTTCCTAATGAAAGAAGAAACCTAAAATTCCAATGTTCCAACCAACTTAGCCATGGGTGAAGCTTTCAGACATACTGTCAGGGAGATAACTTATCAAGGTTCAAAGATATTTCAAAATAAAGAATAGTTTTTTTCTCCTCTTTCCAATTATCACTTTCACTACTGGGCTTTTCTTTCGGTCATAGATCGAAACGTTTTTGAAATGACTGAAAAAAGTTATGCCATTTTGGGCAGAATGTTTGAAAATATAGGCTAAAAAGCACTGTTATGGTGAGTTCTAATACAACTGTGAGACAAATGACTGAAATGTTTCAGTGACCAAAATGTCTCAGCAAAAATGACCGAAATGTTTCAGCAACAAAAAAAGACAGTATCACTATATCAAAAGTATTACTGAGATGCCCAATTTAGTACGGCATATGGCTCTGACAATTACTATGTATTGATTTTAGTTCTGAGTTTGTTTAAATATTATGTTACTTGTCAGAACGTTTTTATGCAATGCCATAACCAAACTGACCTTTTCATAAATTTTTGCTGTGTATGCCACTGAGATGTTTTTCATTGTATGTACTCTAGTAATGCAACAGGTGCATCAAAACTTCTTTCTAAAAGACAGGTTACCTTACGCATGGTCTATTGTGTACTGCCACATCAGTTCAGAGAAATGCATAAAACTAGGTACAAGCAAATGTTTTTTTAATTTGCTGGTGTTCTTCAGGTTTAACCACGTGTTGGTGAAAACAAAACTCACTACATGAAATTACAGAGATTATGATAGCTCCCATATTTGTTTCGGTATGGAAGGTTGCAGGGGCAGTCAAATTTACAGTAAGTCTGACCAAAAATTTTAAATCTTAAGCTCAGTTTCAAACCACAGCTTATGCAAGCAAAGGTAGGCTACTGGTACAACATACTTAAACGGAAGACATACTTTTGTTAACAGATTTGATAGGAGACTTGATGATTAGAAAGCGATTTTTGTTTCAGTGGAGCCAAAAAGATGACCAGTGTAAAAAACTTAACATAAAAAATACACTGACATTATCATGAAAAAAGGCAAAAAATATGCAATCACACACTGAGTTTTTTCGCTGAGACATTTCGGTCATTTGTCCAATAGTATTATTAAAACTTTCCATGACAGCATTCACTAACCTACCTTTCCAGACATTATGATCGAATTGACTTAATTTTTTTTGATTAATGATGTCTATGACTGAAAAATTAATGTACTTCATAAATGGCATAATTTATAATTTAATTACAAGTTAAATAACAGTTGAACATTATAATCTGGTCAGTGAGTGTTTCCTTTGTTTTGGCATATTTGCTCCTAAATTTTTGCGATAGAGTAGGACAATCAGGACTTTTCGAATAATGGGAAGAAATCCAGTAGAAGAAATCCTGTTTCTAGCATATTTGTTCTGTATAGCAAGGATTCTAGTTGTTTGGAGTTGGGTAAACAAGGTGTGACTGTAACCACGAGAAACAGAATGTGTCGGACAAGCTTAGGTTGTGGCATATGTGCAAAATAGTTTGCTTCATTCCTTCTTCAGACTGAGACCAAAGTTGGATCTCAAGAAAATTCACATAGCCATTCACCTGCTGAGGAAACCGCAGACAATGAAGCTGGGACTGAAAAAACTAGGTATACCAGATTGTAAATATGAATGTTTTCTTTATTGTACTCATTAATCACTAAATTATTTATAGCTTGGTCTGGTTGTATACACATATGATAGCTTGCTGCATCATAACGCTAATGATATCTTTCATATTGATTGTGTCGTGCATACAAGATGTTTTAAAAAACTTGTGAGTTTTTTTCAAGAAACAAAAAGAACTGTTTTAATGATGTTTCGTGAAAATTAGAAAAGTTTGCTGGCTGAACTCAGCAATTGCTTAAAAGAGCAGTAGGTTCAAGGAAAGGATATGAAAAAAACGACTGGCAGGTATTGAGTAAAGTGTTTCATTCTCCTTTTTACTTAGCATTCTTCTCATTTTTACTTTGCATTGTTCATTTACTAGCATAGTTGTGACGAGTTTATAATGCTCATGGTGAAGTTGCTAACCATGTAGCTCAGCAGTGTATATTCATAGTGTAGTGTGCTCTCTGCTAGTATTATAAAAAAAATAAGCCTTTGACTAGTGCTACATAAAAAGAGCGTTCATTCAGTGGTGGAAGCAGCACGAAGTCGGCCAGTGGTGGAAACTCGCCTCTTGTGGAAAAGAAAGCTTCACCAGGTGATGCACAAGTGTCTGGAGCTGAAAGCGCGCAACGCTCTGGCGATTCGGTCGAAGGAACAGATGACAAAGACAAGTCTCCCCCAATCTCTGGAGGTATTTTTTTAAACCTGCTTGTTTGTTATCTGCTGTATTTCGTAATGAGAATGACACCGATAGCCTGTGCCTTCCAAATCGTTGCAACATTAACATTGACGAGGATCCCGTGTATTCACATGTAGGAGGCTATGTTGGAAATCTGCCCAAACGATTCACGGCGCTGGCGGAACTAAGTACCAGATGGCTTGCGTGAAGAGCAAGATGCTTGCAGAATAAAAATAGATCATTGTTTAACCTGTCGCTGCAGTGATACTGATGTTGTTGCGAATCTTGCACGTTGAATCAACGAAAAACACTTCGCGTTCTTCACAACCACTGTGTTATGCTCTCACTGACAAATGCATGTTTCAGGAGTCTCTTTGTCTCTTGTCGCGTTTGTTTATAAACAATAAAAGTTATTTGGTGAACAAAACCACCAAGCGGTAGCGTAAATTACGGAAACGCTTTCGTCAGCCATGGACTTGTCATGCTCTTCAGAAATTTGGGTAACTGCACAAGTGTCCTGAGATGCACTGACAAAAGGAAAAAATTGGATAAGCTTTGGCTTGCATTAGAGAGCAAGTGAAGTTTGAAATCAACAGGTGTGGCGCTACGCGTGTTTTAAGTGCGTAATTCGTTGGTGAAAGGTATTCTCTCCCAATATCAACTTCCTGATGAACAAGAGGAAGTGAAAGTCATTTGCATTCTCTTTCTTGTACGCCGTCGATCTCACAAAATTGTTTTATTGAGTCATGTCAAGACATTTTGTTGGAAAAGTTGCTCGTTTTTACTTGACTCTCTGTATAAACGGAGGTAACCGCAGTGTTTCGTGGCATGAAAAATCGTAATCGTTTGGTTCGTTCATCCGTTGGGGTTATTGAAGTTTTGTGTTGTGTACATAACTGTATGACAAGGTCGTACTCCTGAAGTTGTTTGACTTGACCGGCTTCGCTTGGTTTTCGAGGTATTACTATTGAAAGTTTTTACGTTCCATCTCCCCGTATTGCGATCATGTTGTAGCCATCTTTTTGCGACCTTGCTTGTTATTTCATCTGGTACATCGCGTACAATTTTCTTCAAATTAGGGTTTTCTATGCCTTTGGAAAGTGGATCAAAAATGCAGCTAGTCTCCATTCACCCCGCCTGCCTGTCCTGGTTTGCTGGTCACACTGTAACCGCATGGCCATCTTTCTTCGTGTATCGAATGTGTGGCGACTTGGGACTTTTGACAGGCATTGCTTCACTTCACGTTGGTCCCCGTTGTTTGTTGACTAAACCGCTAAAACAACGAAGATTTGAAATTGCATTTGCTGTAAGCGGAGTCCTCTTGCATTTTTTTTTCTTATTTGGTCGCATCAAGTTTTGACTTTCTGGTAAATCGCTAAATGCAGTGAAGTTCCTCCAGTCACGTGTTTTTTAAGAGGCAAGAGTTTTCAAGCAATGCTTTCATTTGAAACGCGCGTAACTCTTCTGCTGTGAACAGTAATAAGTCGTTGTGGTTTGTCCAGATACATCCCAAACTGCTGCAACAACAGCAGAGCCTGAAGCTCCGAAGGAAGCGTCAGCGCAACTCGCTGCTGCCGAGTCAACCGCTCCCACCGCCAGCCAGCCCGAAACTTCGACTGACACGCCTGTGAGTGGAACGATCGATCAGCTTCAGCAGCTCAGCCTGATGGACCCTTATGTTGCGCAGCAGGTAAATATCGTCTTATTTTGCGACGGTTACAAATCCTCAAGACGCGTTGTTGGTTTAGTGGTGCCAAGTGATTATTTTGTTCATCAAGCTTTACCAGATTCAGAATATCGGTGGTGATAGACGAACTGTGATGATGGCACTGTACTGTTGTTGGGTCACACCAGGGCCGTAACCAGCTGATCTTTACGGGTCTTCAGGGAGGCAAAATCATTGTAACTTGTACTACCTAACCACTAAACATGTTTTTGAAAGTTTTTGGAGGGGCAAATTTCCCTGTTGCCCCCCCTGGTTGCGGGCCTGGTTCTGACTGGCTTGTCGTTAGGGATAGGCGTGTTAACTTGTCGTTTTTAACCGAGCTAATGCAAGACACCAACTTTTCTTGCTTGTGTGATGCAGGCCATAGCTTCCCAGCTGACTGGATACCAACTAGCAGCAATGCAGCAACACTACGCGCTAGCTGCACAACAGCAACTTGCCCCAGGAATGTTTTTGTCCAGCCCATACATCATTCCTGCACAACACGGTGTTCCAACAGGTTTGTTTCAGAGGGACGTAAATAATATTAGCAGCTGCAGCGGTGCGTTATTTGTTCACCGTTACTGACTGCATTTCAGACGCTTCACAAAAGAAAAGCAGTTGGCAACACCAATAAGGTGAAAACTGTAACATAACCGTTGGGCAAGTTTGATCTTGCGCTTTTTTGGTTTGTCCTCATGCTAATCTATACAACCAGTCCACAGGAGAGCAATTGTTTTTCATATGGCGACTCGTAAATCGTTAAGAACTGTTTGCCGTGTAATCTAAATTACAAGCACAGGTGAGCATTCGGCTGTAACGACTCTCGCACGCTCAGTAAGTAGGAGTGAATATAAGTCCTTGTTTTGATTGGCTGACTGCTTTTGTAGGCCTGTACATGAAGGATTATGCGCGTCAACAAAAATGGCGAATTCCTTTCAAATTAACTAGCAAACGTTGAAGAAAGCAGCGTGTACACTTTACTTTCAACTTACTTCTTTCCTAAAAATTTGATTTAGCTATTGCTGTCGTTTTAACTGTAGAATGACCATTTATCAAATGTATCGAAATTTTAGCCAGTGTTAACTAGAGATCGACCGATATGGCTTTTTTGAGGCCGATACCGATATATCGGCCATTCATGGGCCGATCCGATACCGATATTTCCAAAATTTGTAAATCTTGTTTTCTGCTTCATTATCAAAAATGTAGTGTATTTTATAACGTACCTTTTTTCAAAAACTTCAAAAATCAGGATTTATGAGCTAAAATTTTTGAAATGCAGCAATTTCAATATTTGATTAACTTGTTAGCATAGTATGCACTGTTTGCAATGAATAAACACAGTGCCATGAATAAAAAAAGAATGTTAAAATAACAAAACAATAAGAAAAGAGCCCTGAATGTAAGAGAACTGCCTACGGTGCCTCAACCAAAAACAGTGCTTGAAAGTTGAAAGATGGTGAACAATGAAAAGGAAGAAGGAAGTACAAAATGATTTATCAAGTTAGAGGTTAAAATTAGTACAGCACTGTATTCAATTGCCCATTACCAAAAATGAAAATTTTCCAGAACAGCAGTAACTTTTTTGATCTATGATAATATGTTTGTTAACAGTTACTATACTACATAAATCTTGTGAAATTTTGATTATGTATATATTTCACGAATCGACCTTTCAGGCTCTTCTCCAACTCAGTAGGTTTTCAATTTGAAAAGTCAATCCAAGTCTTAAAGAATCAAGTTTGGAATTTTGATGTGATGTAACATTAAATAACTGCATGTCCTTAATAAAGCAAACTATGATACTTGCATTAGTTACTGCAAATGAAGTACTGGTATTGGTATGAAATGAAATACCTCAACTGATTTGTCAATACTCAGTAGTTCCATATCAACAGTTTAAGATTGTCATGCAGAAAGCACAATTTTTCTGCATTTTCACCAAGTAGCCTGCAGTAAGTTAGCCGGTCATCTACAACCTAGCCTAAACAAAAGCAGCATTAGGCTATAACCGATTACCGCCCTCCGCCAGAAGTAAGTTCGGTAAGAACAAGTCGCCATGACAATATCTAAGATGCACATGTGCGCAGTACGCATCCGATGATTGTGCAATAATGCCCGGTCGTTCTGATCCAATCACAAACACTGTGCTTTTAACTTGGGTGTTGCAAACACTGCTTTTGCTGATCGTGTTTAATACGCGGACAACAACGATTGTGACGCAACAATGACAACTGACTACCACGCTGCTATCGGACCAAACGACAAATCACCATTTCAAAGTATTTGTGAAATGTTGGAGTAGCGTTTCCGTAACTTGTGTGCCATGTCCACAAACCAGCACGCTGCAACAGCTTGGATTGTGAGATCACAATTATCATGCCTTGTGGAAAATGTCGATTGAAGTTAACCCACGAACACGATATTTCAGCTTGCGTACAGTCAGGGTTTTTCAAGGCGTTTTAGGGACCCGATTCGGGTCCCTAGAATCAGAGAAAATTATCATCGGGTCCCTAGAATCAGAGAAATCGGGTCCCTACAGATCCATACCGGGTACCTAACATTTTCCTTAAAAAAAACTGGTGCAGTATAAACCAGCGCGCTAGGCCTAACACATCAAGTTAAGAAAAGTAGAATCCTTTTAAGATGTTACGTGCAACTGCTTCACAGCGACCGTTGTCGTCACTAGTGAGTAGCGATTGCATTTGTAATCATATTCATACCGCCATAAATGTTGCTTAACATAACGCAATTCATTTTTCATGCAAACTTTAAAAAAGTTAATCTGCGCTAAACTAGGCATCGATGGACCTTTGCACCTTTAAGTTACAGTCAAAACGTTTCGTGCTGCGAAAACTTCCGGAAGTGCAGCGGGAGTTCATTCGTACACAACACCTGCACGCGGTAGCTTCAAGCACTGCGAAACTTCCCCATGGTGCTTTTGTTTCGGCTGCGACGGCCGACGCATGCTCCATGGTTGATCTTGTCTGCTTGTTTATGAAACCGCACCTGCAAGCGTTGCTGTAAGATAATTATTGACTTGCTTCGTTGTGCTTTCTTGCGGAAAATGTCTGGAAGCGTGAGGAATATAACAGCGTTTTGTCAACACCGACTGAGACCGATAATATGGGCCGTTTTGGCCGATACCGATATACCGGTAAAACCCAAATATCGGCCGATATATCGGTCGATCTCTAGTGTTAACCGCAAGAACGAGTGGTTTTCTGCACTGCAAAAGATGTGCAGCAATCGACGTTGGTCGCTTTTTTCTGCCAGACAGAGCAACATAAACACTGCGAACGGCATAACGAAATGTCTTTGAAGTTTTATTTTATTACGGTATTTTCATTCCGTAACTTAAACTAGCAGCTGCTGTTGCGCGCTGTACAAATCCATTGCTTTCTCAGGTTACGACCCCAGCAGTGGCGCTCCGTTTCCGATGATGGCGCAGTACGCTCCATACGCAGGCTGGTCGCCTTACCCTGCCATGATCCAGCAGCAAATGGCAGCTGCTTCAGTTTCTGCCAGCTCGCAGCAGCAAGGATCATCTCCTGTCGCGGGCCAGGTATTTTGTTTTTTTCTATCGTCGAGCGAATTCAGGTTGTTCTTAGCGATCCTCTACTGTTGAGTTCTCGAAGTTAGGTCAAACCTCTTGCGGCCAAAGCTCAAGTGGTCGGTGCTTCTTTACGCCAATCGCCTTGCACTGCATGACGTTGAGGTTACGCTTACAAGCTGCAATGCCACCGCAATACGTCGCGTTACTGGTGCTGGCAAAGAATCCCGTCCGCTGCCTTGTGTTTCCTCGCGATTGCAGTGTTTCTAGTGTGCCTGTAACTTGTTGGCTGCGTTGCTTCAGGGAACAAGCGCAGACTGGAAATGACAGTTGCGTGTTCTCGGATTAGCTGATAAATAA
>Ga0210059_1006686_pt1 | contig 18457 bp, 15 predicted proteins | sample Ectturendosymbi2_FD_188042 | JGI IMG/M metagenome (GOLD analysis project Ga0210059, IMG submission 188042) | Ecteinascidia turbinata endosymbiont from Florida, USA - Sample 2 (SPAdes) (version 2) | ecosystem: Host-associated > Tunicates > Ascidians > Unclassified | place: Key West, Florida... | reverse complement strand
GGTGGGATGGTTTCTGGATGGAGACGATAACCCAGATTTCCACCAAAACCTAATTATTACTTTTTTAGCCCATTTACAATGCTCCTTGAAATTTGCATGAAAATTTATTCCGTGGTATTTGCATTAAGTCGACAAATTAACAAGCAAAAAGTATGCGAAAACATTTAATCTCCTTGCGAAGGTAATAAAGTTTTGTAAAATATCAAGCTCAAAGAGGGGGTTTAACCCCAACCCCCCCTTGCGTACGCCCTTGTGAGCAACAACCTGGTGTTTGAAATGAATTTTATAGGCAACATCATTAACTTTCCTTAAACAAATGCGTCATATCATTGCTTTGTTTCAGTTTCATATAAAATTCATAAAAGATGTAAATTTTGGAATGTGTGCCACTACAACATTTTGATATTTGTTGCACTCACGGATTTGACCGCTGCATAAACTACGCACTTTTCTAATGAAGGTGAAAAGGAAGTCAGAATAATGAAACTAAAGATTTTCAAATCGGAACAGCAAATCGGGATGTTTAAGATCGTAAACTATTCTAATCTACAATTTCAATTAAACCCGGATAACTTAAATTTGCTTTTGATCTTTCAGAAGAACATCAGCAGTGAGTTCGTGTGTGTATGACACGTGAAAAAAATATTAACATTGTGTTGTTCATAACTGGCAGCATATGGTGGGCACGAGTGACTAAAATCAAAACGAAATTAGTAAAATGGCATATTGTGATCAGTGATCACATTTTCCTTAATTTTTGTCACTGGCTTGCACTACACGTTATCAGGAACGGAAGCAGACAAAAGTTGTAAGCTATAGGAAATAATGTTTTGACAAACGCTGTGGTTGGTTGCTCAACAACATTAAAAATATTTGCTGATATATTCGTCTGCGGCCCTCGGTGGAAACTAATTACTTTAGCAATGCAATATATCAAGGATTTCTAAATTCGAAGACGTTAAGGAAGATGGCAATTTGGCAGCGGTTAACCCTGCACAGAAAAGAATCTGTATGAAGCGGCTGAGGTGGTTGAGATGCAGGTGTATTCTAAACCCAAATCATTCATCAAATTCAAGCGTTTAATAGGAAATCAATTTTACTTAAGATCACGAATTCTCATTCCTGAAATCTGCAAACGATGCTTACGGGTAAAATGCTAAAGGGTTAAATCACGGGCTGAAAAGAAAGCAAACTCAAAAATGCCAGGAATAAATCAAAGCACAAGCTGCGATAAGTAAAACTGGAAAATACGCCGTTCTCAAATAATTGCATTCACTGAAATTATAAAAATATCTTTAGCCACCAATTACAGAGCAACAAAATCACAGCTATACGAGCAACCCGGTGAATATACTGCATTGCAATAAACATTTGTTTTGTTTGTATTTTTGTTTTTGTTGCGACTAATAACGTTTCTTCGAGACAGCTTTGCCGCATTTCTGGAAATCACAAATTCTGAATAACAATCGGTTTTCAGGATTTCGTTTGGCATTTCTGTAATAAAGTTATTCCACAAAAGTATATTAATAATTATCACTATGCCATCTCTGAAAAGCAAGGAATATTTAAACATCAGAGAAACGTATTGCGGATTTTGAGCTTATGGAAGTTTGGTTGTTATGGACAAGATTTCAGATTTAATGCAACACGAAGTTCATTTTCTTCCAAGAAATTGTAATCTGTGTTTACTTGTCTCTTGATATGTTTGAGAAATTTCACCATAGAAGTATTTAGAGCCACACATCTTGGTAAACACTTATCAGCAGTGGTCTCGTTCAAGAGAAATAAGAAACTTTAGTGACCGTAACGAGTACTCTTTGTCACGTCATTGTAGTTTCGTGCACACATGTGTGCTCATAATTGATTCTATCAAATTGACCTTTATCAATGCCCAAGGTATATGAAGTTAGAATTGATGTTCGTTTCAGGTGATGAATGAAAGGGCTTGTTTTGTCTCAACCGGATGTTTCACCTTCAAATTACTGTATACTAGTGGTTCGTAACCTTTTCTCTACCACGCCTCCCCCAAATAAATGCTTTTTGTTTCAAAACCCTTTACTTTAAATAGGTTGCATCGAAAACATACATTTTTCAGGTGTAGTTTACAACTCTCTCGATGTTATTTGGTCAAAAAACATGCTTAAAGTGATGAAAATAGCTTTGAAAACAGAAACAACATGTTTTGCCTTCTGCTTATTTCGTGCTACTTGTTTTTTTGACTAATATCTGAAGTGAGGACTTTGCTTCAGTTTAGTTATACAGTATGTTCTATCATGAATTAACTATAACAGCAATGTGCTTATAAATCTTTTGTGTATGGCATTTCCATTTTTTTCGTTTTATCATGTCCATTGCCATCATCACCTATAATCTTTATCAAAAAGAATTGAATGATTTGTGAAATAGAATTGGTGCAAAATCTTTTTTGATATACGTTTTTCCAGGTAAAACGTTGTACGTGAAACCCTCTGATGTACCACTCGTTTCAATGTTAACCCAAGAGTTTGCAAACTCCATTTGCAGCACTGAACATCGATGATAAAATAAACATTTATGAGTTCGCAAATATTTCATTTGTAACCTGCAAATCTCTGGGATCAACAATTCTTCTGGGCCCTTTACTGACGGTCGTTTTCCGTTTTCTCTGTGCCCCTGTGGCTGACTTCACTTGCCCTCTGCTTTCCACAACACCTGCGTAATATATGAACAGAAGCGTTAAGAACCGACAAAGGAAAGTTTATCTGCTACAGTAAAACGAATGAAGGATTGCTGTATGTTGAATCCTTGGTCACTGTTAGCTTCTTTGCACGTTTCAGATGCAGTGCCGGTTTTCTATGACTTACATAAAATCTGGTGTTTTTGATTCTGATACGCAAGCGCTTGCACAACATGTCTGTAAAGGTATGGAAACGATATTGCAACAGTCATCAAAGCCAAGGACCTCTATGGTCTTTTAATTTGAAAACAGAAAAGTTGTTTTCGTTGGCAATTGATTTGGATTGTGATTTGGTATCTTTCGTTGATAAGAAATTCGCACAATCTTTGTTTATTTGTTTGCTTTTTCAGGGAACGCATTTGTATTTTGTTGGACTTCTTGCCTTTGCCATCAAAGCTAAGACATTTTAAAGAACAATAGGCAAAAGATGTTCACTTTACATTTTCTAGGGCTTACCAGACCAAAATCGTCTCCATGAATTTCATGAAGCTTTATCAAACGCATTTTTGAACATTTGTCATAGGCAGACAGTTTAGGCATGCCTTGTATAGAAAAACGGTTGTTTGTACATAAGCATGAAAATGAAGAAAATGCGTATTCTATAAAAAGTACTACTTATCTACTTTGTAGAAAAAATAAGTGGAAACATCATCTGTGTTCTGTGTTTTACAATATTCTGCTCTTTTATTACTACTGTTAGCTATGTACAAAATGCTGAAACAAGAAGTTTTTTTTCTAAATTCACTACTGCAATAGCATTCTACTAATATTATTCAATTGTTTTTTCTAGTCTCTCGTCATTAGAAATAATGTTCAAACTCAGACATCACTTTGAACTATGCTTGAAGTTGCAAAATAAAAAGTCGTTTGCCCTGGCATTTGGAAGCAGCGCAGTAGATTGTAAAACGCATGCAAAGACATCAAAAAAACAACAGCAACAAAATTCATTCGGTATACATAAAATCCGCTGCCCGGAGATGCGTGATCATGACCGGATGGATTGCACAACTTTCACATGACATTTCGACGTTGCAAATAATCACACGCCATGCAAGGGGAATGGAACCAATTGGAAGGTAAAACAATTATACAATTGTAGTCCATATTACTGTAATACACCTCACCTAAGTGCTGAACATAAAACATGAAGTGCATAAAAAAGACAAAACGAAAATAAGGCTTGATAAAAAAACTACTATCAATATCAGTAGTGAACTGCAGGGAAACAGATATTTTCGTGAACAAAACAATAAATAGCAGCATTAACCAATGGCACCAATTGTGTGGAACCCTTGACAAGGATGGGAACCTGAGTTTACGTGTCGTTTTTTCCCGAAACATTTGCCATAGGTAAGAAAATGTTCACAAACATCAATCTTATTACAGTGAAAATAAAATTGCTCCGATAAATTAACTTGAAAAAAAACAACTCCAATAAGTGAAACACACTTTGAAACTTAGGAGAAAGGTCTGTAACAAATTAATCCGAGTAAGTTTCTAAAGAGGCTACCGAAACATTTGAAAAGATATCTTCAACCATTGAACCACGCCACTCTAGAACAGTGGATCTTAACCGGGGGGCAGGCCTCCACATGGGGATGTCAACAAATTTCCAAGGGAACGCGAGACCTTGCTCTCTCTACAACATGGAAAGATTTTGAAAGGGAAAGTGTGCTGTCCACTTTAGTTATTTAACGTCAGGTGGTCTTTAAACAATGGACATTTACTTAGAAGGAGGCGTGGCAAAGAAAAGGTTAAGAACCACTGCGCTAGAACAACCACTCATGGTCTTCTATACAGGCAACCATCGCTCCACATTTTTTGGGACATCTCAATGCACACAAAAGGTAAAACGTTCACTGTGGTTGAAATTTTACCAAATGCGCCTGCCTTCAACTTCACAACTTGAGGTTGATTTGAAGTGATTTGACTTCTCCTAGCAAAGACGGAATTAGAGACAAGTCGGAGCAAGCAACCCCTAACAATACATCCAGGGGCGTAACGGCGTAACAAGGGGAAACAATTCACCGGACACGGAGTCACTGCTGGGGGCGCCGAATGACTGTGGGGGACGCCGAAAAGTCTCAATAATGGCACAAGTACTTTCTTCAATACAGTACATTTGCTTACGAATTACAAAATACCTCAGTTTCGAACATAACGCATCATACTTGATTCTTGCTCCTGGCGCCATCTAAACTCGTTTCGCTCCTGAATACATCGACTACATGTGATTTCGCTAAGGAGTTGAACATACGCACAAAGTCATGTAAATAGATTATGGAAATAGCTGTTTACGAACAGCAACCAAGGCAGTCAAAGAAAATGTAAAATCTTGAGTCGTTATGAAAAGCCAAGGTAGATAGAAGAAGATGGAGCCAAACGACTTGACGTAAACCAACATGTGTTATTTTTAAATCGCTGCGTTTCAAAGATGGCATTTCATCTTGCTGAGGATTACAACATTAGAACAAGACTGGAAGTTACTATTTGCTATCGCAAGATGACGACGTCATAATATAAACCGTGGAACATCAATAAAAGCGATAGGTTTTGAACTTAACCGATTGAGTAAAAACATGGAGAGGCAACGTGTGTACTGCTTTCCTTTGCTGTTAATGCATGTTCACCAACTAGACCTGTTAAAACTTTTGTATGGGTTTGACGTTCAGATTCCCAGAAAGAAATAGAATGAACGATTGTGTAATCAAGATCTTACAACCCGACACTGAAAGCTTAAGGTGCAACTAAGCTGGATATGAAAAAATAGTTGAATTCATTATTAAGTTTTGCATGTCATTCGATAAGACGTACTTGTTCCATGGTGAAAAATCATTTTCGTTGATTTTGGAACGATTTAAGGTCGTGAACAAAAAGGAGTAAGTCTTAATTCGTTTTCAAGAGTGTTTCTAGAGCTACGTTACATTTCAAGTGGTTACAGCTTTAGTGAAACAAAACGATTTGTTAAAAGTTCAGTTGCAAACTTCGAAAAACTATCTTCTTTGTGTATCTCCTATAGATGAAGGTTCAACAACCGCGTGCAACCCCTAAAATATGAAGCTGGCAATCATTCCACTGGGTGAGAAAGTAAAAATCGAATTCAATTCAGTACTGTTTGCAGCAAACATTGCTTTTCGAATAAATTCTAAGCAAACACGCAGTGCTCTGCGCAATATTTTCTCTCAGCTGTGGCACAGACTGTAATATGTTCTGTTGAGTTACACTGAAGCAATATTTGCTGTCAAATAAGTCTATTCACAAACAGGATGTCTTGATTCATTGTCAACAAGGTGAATTGTAAGTATTAAATGTGACTGAGACAATGGCATTGTCTGAAAGCAAGAATTATTATTAAACTCTCCATTCTGAACCAACTTCTCTAACTTGCCACACCCACAATATAGAAAGTCTTATCTTCTTTGCTAGGTTTACAACAACGTATAGTTTTGAAAACGATTGTGTTATTTCCGAAACCTTTCGTTAAACGACAAATATCCCTCTAGTTCAGGGGTGGGGAACCTATTTACTATCACGGGCCGCATGAATTGTGCATTATCGCCGACGGGCCGCAAAATCAATTAATTGTATCTTAAATTCTACCTTTCATCTAACTAAGAGGAAGAGTGACTTCTCGTGACTTACAGTCTAAGTACCTGCTTATCATGGAGCTTCGTTTTGGTGCGATGTTGTGCTCTAACTTGGGTAACGAAAATTATGGTGCACGCCATATTAAATGTTTACGCGGGCCACAGTTGGCCCGCGGGCTACAGACTTCCCACCCCTGTTCTAGTTCTTTAGAAATGTGCATGCGGCAAAATGTTTGTTGACACACAAAGAATTATTTGTGCGCGATCTGAAACGTCTTTACGGTTGCATTGGTTTTCCTCTGAATGACTGTAACAAAGAATTCATTTGACTCTGTTGCCTCAATGTTTCCTTCATTGCGGAGCCACAGTTTTAAAATAAACTGAAATATCAGTTTTGTTTTCAAAATTTCTGGAAAGGTTTTCTGAGCAGTTAAAGCAGCAACAACAAATAAAGCCAAAACAGTTGCACTAGCGAAATTCACTACGTACAGGCTCCAGGCAATGACAACAAACCCCAAACCTTAAGTCTTATCCGCAAGACTGACAAATGTTTATCTGGTTTTGTCACGACACATTCAAAGCTTAGAGCTCCGCTTAGACAATGCATTAACAGAGGTAATGACACATACAAATTACATTTAGTCAGGATACCTGATACGTCGAAAGCTTACCGGAAGCATGCGTTTGCCGATGACGATGGTCCAAAGAGGCCGAACCAGTAATCTCTGTTCTTCCGCTTATCATGCTGGTCCGTAAACTGTTTACTCGATTATGGCTGGAACATTTCTTCAAACGGCGCAGCGTTTTCCTTTACTTGCAGGATTCTTGATAAAGTGAAGCTACCAAAACGTTCTTTTGACTGAAAAGTAAGCAATTAAGTAGTAGCGTTGGCACAGCATATGACAGTCGGCCACACAGAAACAATTATCGGCGAAAAGCAAGCAAGTCAACTTCACTATCACGCCATCCTGCCTGAAACAATCAGAAGTAGGCTAGTACCGTGTTGTGCAAACTCGTCTCAATACGATCGGCGTTTTTCATCCGAGCAAACAATCGTGTCAGCGGCCGATCGTTATCGTTCTAAATTACTTTTTAATACACGACCACCAACTTGTAATTCGCGTCCCATGATAGTCACCAAGCCTTTTCTGGCGCGAAAGTCACGTACATTTGTTGAAGCATCAGCAACTCCTTTCACCCGAAACATTCCCTAAAATAAGATGTTTTGGTAAAAATGTAATTGAAGGCTGGTTTTTGAATTACTTAGGGTTTTACATCCTTCTCTTGCTGAAGCACTGAATGTTATTTCATAGGAAGATAGCCGATTTAGATTTTCGATTTTTTTTACATACGTAACTGCGTCATCGTATGTGGCATTTCCTACTGCAGGTTTCCTGGAAATTTTGAGCATATTTCTGAACAAAGCGATGCTTTAATTTAGTATAACCACCGTCCATGCAAGCCTTTAAAATGAGAAAACGCGCATACATTTCATTCAAATTATATAAGCTCAAAAAAATTGTTTTATCTAGCTCCGATGGGAATGTAGTAATGTTTTTTTCACTATTGTACACCCTGGGAAGTTATAAATTAAATCTTGTGTCTATACATATAGGTTTCAACTGCTTTGTGGTTCAACAAAGCTTGTCCGGTCGGGACCTGAAAACTGTCACCACAAACCCTGGCGGATTGATTCAGTTAAAGGTAGAAATCGAAGTTGTAAAAGCTTGTGTTTGCAATGCGGCATTTTTTCTTCTGTGAAGCGTGTTGCTTCTGAAAAGATATACATGCTTGCTGATAAACACCTTTTGACGACATATTTGGTATTTGTTTTTATTTCACGAATAGTAGAGCGTAAAACTATTTGTATTAATTTCATGTAGATATATATATAAGGTATTTTGTGACATTATTAAAGATTTCAGTTTTCATTATCCGCTGTTGATATCGTTAACATATTCTGACTACTCAGTTAGGCACACCTTGCACTTTCAACTCTCGTTCACTCAGGAATGGTATTCCAATGAAGGAATGCTATAATCTGTTAAAACATTTACAATGCTGAGCAAGAAAGGGGAAATTGGCGGACATTGTGAGCATATTTTAAAGTTGCCGAGATGTCTTGAACCAGCTGGGTTAATTACATGAAACAGTAATGCTCTTGGACACGAAAAAAATAATAATAATAGTTTTTTATTGCGGACTCGATGGTCCATATCACAGACGCAATCATAGACACAAGAGCACAAAAATGGTTAACCACACAGTAGCGATATTTCAGAATCTGTGTTTGCACATGACTAACATTGAGAGGAGCAAAACACTTTAACAGCACCACAACTGTATCGTCATTCACCCATCATAATGCTGCAGGGATCCAGTAGCGTGCGAAAAATGAAGGCATTCTAACATCAAAACTTTGAGACAAACAGCAAATTGAGAAAAAGGAAAAGTGAACGATATTCAAATAAGGGTGTACATTGGCGCTCAGCGTCATGCAAACTGTTCCGATCAAGGTTTGAAATATTTGCACCGCATTTGTCGTGGGATCGACAGATAATAAATTTCCCTGAATTGTAAAGTAGGATGTGGCAGTCAGCATTTTACCAGTTATATTTCTCACTTTTTGCATGCTTGGTTTGTACAAATTAAACACACATTTTTTACTACACAAAAGCAATACTGATGAGACGCGAACACCGAAACAACGCATCAACAACTACTGCAGTTGGTGTCCATCATGCAGGAGCGTTGAATAATTGGAAAAAAAAAAAAAAGATTTGCAAAAAGCATCAGAAATTTGAAACGATTGAATAGAAAAGTTAAATGAAGATGCGTATCGTATAAAAAATCGATACATATTGTTTCTCAGCAAGGCATCAAAGGTCCTGACACTAAGGCTAACCTAGTGTGTGCGAATTACATTTCTGGGTATAATGCATAATTCGGTAGCCATTGTTATACGCAACACGTAAGCACTTCATATTAGTCTCAGTGTATTTTTTCCACAATTGGCAAGCATACATTGGCATGTTATAGGCATGAAATAGAATGTTTTTCACTGCAGTAGAGCGCTGATCAAAAGTGCCTCTGAGTTTGTTTGCTGCACAGTACAGTGATTTCACTTGTCTCTGACTATCATCATCATCCCTCAGTGATGCATTTATCCACACACCAAGGTATTTAACTTGGTCAAAAATTGTACATGTATACCATTTAGAAAAACATTTGATGGAGCAGGTTGTTCATACTTTTTGGGCAAAAAAACACAAATTGTTTTGTTGCAATTAAAAGAGATTTCGTGTTCAGCAGCATAGTCACCACGAATATTCAGAAGATATTGCAGCCCACTAATACTAAAAATGTACTGATTTTCTTTGCAGTGAAATCCGTTTCTATCCAGTTGCTCGGTTTGCCAAAGCAAGGAAATTAAAAAACCCATTTGACAAATTTGATTTATTGGCGATAAATTCGAACGACAAGCGATTGCTACAACTTTTCTACAGGTTTCAGCGGGTTCATCAACCATAACCCACCACCATCTGTGTATCCCTGGACTATTGCTTACAGTTGAATTAGTCCTGTTGTTTAGCTTTCTCACGCTCGTAAAGCATGTAAAAAACATGCAGGTTGTTAGTCATTATTTTTGCAAATATAGCTAACTCTTAAAAGAACATTTTCTGTAGGATATTCGTCCCAAACAAACATAACAAAGCACTTTATGGTCGTTTGTTTAACAAACAGTCATTTGTTCTTTTGGTGAGATTTGGTTGAGATTGTTTGGCTACGTTTTAACGTTTGCCATTTAAACCCATCACCACCAGAAGACGATATTAAACACCCTAAATGGCGTCAGTCATTCATAAAATTAACAATTACCGGCCAAAAGTCAGCTTGCAAAACTTAGAACTCATTACAACAATCTGCTAATCAACAAACCCTGCCTTCATTTTGTACAAATTGAGTTTTTGTCGATCGTTCCGAGGGCATACTCAGCTAATAGGTTACATTTGGTGCAGTAAAAACGTATTTAGTCTTGAAAAAGTACCCCAGTTGTCATCAATGCACTCTTCCCGAGGAGTACCCTTGCTGTAATTTGAGATTATATGGCTAAAAAGTTATTATACTTTTGTTTGCTTTAGCCTTATTCAATTGATTTTTATTGATAATGCTGCAGTGAATCGTTTCACCAATATCAATGTTGTAAGGGTATTTTAAACGACGTAGTAAGTACTGGCGGATCCAGACGCAGCAGTTTGAGGCAACTGCACCACCAAACGGCTGTGGCGTCCCGTTAAAATGATGCCCCTCTGAAAAAAATGCGCCCCGTTTTGGTGCCTATCGAAGTAAAAGCGGAGATTAAAAATACCCTAAACTAAACAATGCTTTATGCTTCGTTGAACTTCAGAATTTAGGTGAGGGACTTTGACACAGCCTCTTATCAGTTGGAATCAACAATGCCATTGTTTCGTAATCATACCGTACTCCTGTTCCCTTGTTTCCTTTCAGCGTGACAACCGCCCAGCAATCACATACGCGATCGCTTTTGCTATCACAGCTCTGTACTTGCCCCTGGGCTGCACAAAGTTGGTCAGTTTTGTAACAAGTTCATATTTTATTGCCTTGAAAGTAAAAGCAGTATTGAAAACAGGAATGCAATCAATATGAGAAACTTATCACTGACGCAAGATTTTAGAAACCTGCAAAGCGAAAAACCAGTTTCAGTTTTGCTACCAGTGCAGTGCGTGAGTCCCCAGTAGGTCTGCATCTTGGTCTTGCAACACCAAGATAAGTGGATGAACTTCTTGTCAGAACTAATGCCCCTGATTGAACTATAATTGCAGCGTGTGATAGCTATAGCAACATATGTACGTTAGCAAAGAACTTGCAGGCAGCTGACCAGAGTCGGATCAAAGGGTGGGGGTACCCGAGGCAATTGTCATTGGAGGGCACCTATGACGTCATCGTTTGTAAAATTTTTGCTTTCGCTGATTCGCAACGTTCTCGTTTGCTTTTTCCAGTAGTCGATTATGTGCCTGCTGTATTAACTCGATTGTCAGCCGTCTTTGATTGTAAGCCGCACGAAATGGTGTTAAAAATTAATGCAAGCTGCCCTTGATTGTAAACCGCACTTGAACATAAGTTACCTAAGCCTCTCTGAGATGCATTCGCGACGTTCGCGTACTGGTGTGTTTCCCGTATTAATGATGCTCATACCACTACAACTTCCTTCTGTTTATCACAATCCCTTCTGTTACGGATGTGCACGTGATGCTGAAGAAAATCAAATACGAAAGAACAATTTGGTCGACAAAACGTAGCCAAGGAAAGACTGGGTGTCATCTGTGCCTTTTGATAAAGTACAAAAAAATGTAATCCGCTGTTGATTGTAAGCCGCATGAAATGATGAAAAAAAACTTTATAAGCCGTGGCTTACAATCGAATAAATACGGTGCTCAACTCCACATACAGTTAGCTACGAGAAGAGAGTTTATGATATAAACACTACAGGGTATTCTTACTAAGAAAAAATATTTATAGGCTAAAGAGGCTAAAGAGTGACTCGGTCAGAAACAAAACATTCACCAGAACAATTAGTCGAAACCAGAGATTACAAATAAAAACACCGGAAAAATAAAATGTCAATATGGCCAGCCAGTCTGAGTGTGAAAGATGCTTCGAAACTTATGTCGTGATTATCAACTACATTTCCAGGTGCTCTGGTTAACGCCACTGTTTTAACGTTACTGCTTAAAAGCTTTGCTGAAAAAAAAACGTTTCAGTCGTGGCGTTTTAGGTAACACTGCCAGATTCTTACGCATTTTATCCATAGAAACTTTCCCATTTTTAGCTCCTGATGACATTACAGATTTCTGCATCGCGCTAGCTAAACACTGCAATCTCGCTTTCTGCTCTTTCGTTCTACAAATCAACTGATCAAAAACCTTTTCTGACGGAACACGCAATAACATGTGGTATAAATGGCTTGACTAGCTTCATATGTTTATGATGTAACGCAAGAATAATAGCCACCGGAAGAAAAGTGCGTTTCCACCATATGTTACCCTTTATGACGAAGCAAAAGTCGCAGTTCGGCTGCGGCAACCTCCAGACGGCACAAGAAGTTACGGAGTCATTGATACTAAGCAGCAACCACAGCAAAACACGTTTGCTGCTTTAAGAACGCAAGAATCGTTTTCGCCACATATGTGCAGTAGGCGTGATGCACGAGTAGATAGACCCATGCCAAAAAACGATTATTAGGAAAACTTACAAGCATAATTCAAATGAATTTGCATTAAACTAAACCGAAAATATATATATTCAGTAGTGATTACTAATATTGTAACAAAGTCAAATTTGCAGAGAGATACATATGCATTTCTGGGTATGCAATAGATAATTGTGTAGGTATTGTTGCATGCATTGCGTAAGCGCTTCATCAGGGCTGTAGTCATGGGCATGGGCGTCGGAAGGATTTTTTCCAGGGGGGGGGCAGTAGAGGTTTTCCCAAAATTTTTTCCAGGGAGGGCCAAAAGTGGTGAAATTTGTTTTTTATCCCTCGAAATTGAAAAAAAAAAGTTTTTTGCTAATAATTTCCAAAATCCAGAGGGGCCAAGCCCCCTGCCCCCCCTTCCGACGCCCATGGTCATACGGTCATGGGCGTCGGAATAATTTTTTCCAGGGGGGGCTCTAGGGGATTTTTCCAAAATTGACTAGGGGGGGACCAAAATTGATGAAATTTAGTTTTTGCCACTCGTAACAAAGAAAACAACCTTTTTTTGCTGAAATTTCCGAACTGCAGGGAGCCTAGGCCCCTCCGCCCCCCTTCCGACGCCCATGGGTGTAGTGGGGCGGGAACGCGTTGGAACGGCGTTACCGCAGCTTTTTCACGTTTTGCTTTAAAGTGAGTTGGAAGCTGTTTCAAAATGGCTATTTTTTGGATGCGTTCCCACATTGTTTTTGTTTGCACCACATCCCTGCGCTTCAAACTAGTCTCTGTGTACTTCCTCCACAATTGTCAAGTATACATTGGCATGCAATAGGCACGAAATAGAACGGTTTTTACTGCAGGAGAGCACTGATCGAAAGTGCCTCTGAGTTTGTTTGCTGCACAGTAGAGTGATTTTACTTGTCTCTGAATATCATCATCATCCTTCAGTGATGCATATATCCACACACCAAGGTGTTTCACTTGGTCAAAAATTGTACACGCACACCGTCAAAAAACGTTTGATGGAGCAGGTTCTTCACACATTTTTGGACAAAAAAAACACCACTTGTTTTGTTGCAATTAAAAGAGATTTCGTGTTCAGCAGCATAGTCATCCCAAATATTCAGAAAACATTGCATTCCACTAAAACTGGGGCTGAACACACACATATCATCAGCAAACATTAGATGATTCTCAACCATATTTTCCACATTGCATCCTACCCTGACTGACCCCAGCTAACCTGAGAGTTCATTCAGGTAAACAGCAAATGCGTATGGGCTCAGCACTCCCCCTTCCCTTACCCCATTGGTCACAGTGAGGGAAGATGAATAGTTGGTGCCCCATTTTACTTGCATGGTCTGGTGCCTGCACCAACTCAACAAGAGTCTTACTATGCACATAGGTACATTGCGCTTGATTACTGTAGTTTAGGAAACAGGAGGTTGTGGTTAGTTCTGTAAAATACTTAAATGCATTTAAGAAAGCTGGAAACATTGGAGTATCTTTGCTTTCATAATAAGACGCAGTCTGTTTAAGTAAAAAAATATGCACGTCAGTGCTATGTTTTGGCTTAAAGCCAAATTGGTTGTCTGATGTGGCCAAGTGGTGAGATGCAGGACAAAATCTAATGTCCAAACAACTTGGAGATGTTAGTTGCAAAGGAAACAGGTCCATAGTTTCCAGCATCAGTATAGTTCCCAGCATCATAAACTTTCATCTTTAAGACGTTGTTAACACTGCAGAACAATAAAAAGGCGGATGTCCTACAGCATACAGGTTTTTGGTAATATAATTTTCAAATCGGACGTCAGTTGCATATAAATGATGGTAAGGAGGAATACTATGCACTCGTGTTTTGCAGTGATAGTGTGTCTCAAGTCAATGACTCGACTCGAGTCCTAATTTCAGGTGATTCGAGTCGCGTTGAGATACGATGTTGTGAAGACTCGAGTCATTTTTTGCCGATTGACTCGACTCAAGTCACAGGTAATGACTCCAGTAATTTTTTGCAAAATCTGAAAACATCTAATTGACAAACCCAGTTGGTTTGCACACAAAGATATGAGATTTTTGCTTCAGTGATGATTAATATTAACGTGAATTTTCTGTTGTGAGTATGTCTCCTAGTGGTGGTCGTGTTATGGTACATTTTACAGACCAAGTATTCCCACTTAACACGGAGTTAAACCTGAGACTGATTTTTGCTAAGGGGATAACGACGCATAATACATTAACCACATTATTGTGGTTTAATCAAGAATTTCCACATCGTCATCATGGCAATCGGCCTCATATTTTTCCTTTGGGCCTTTTGAAGAAGCGAACGGATTTTTGTTTACCAAAGGGAAATCTGATCCAACAAGTTTATTTCAAAATCTAACCCAGACTCGAAAGCCAACTCGTATTGAAATCAAAATTCTTATAACTGTTATTAGGCTAGGCCGTAGCTGTATTGAGGCAAATGAGGCACGTGTCTCGGTAAACTTTTCATAACGCTACCATAAAGCCAAATATTTTTGAAATGTTAAAATATAAGCATATTTTATTGCACAACAATTTTAACAAAAGCAGCACAGCAGCAACTGTTAGAGACCGCCGGAGCAAGACACGAACGTTGATATGAAAAATACACTGTTCTTTCCAAAAAGTTCAATTGGTTTCCTCTGGTTTATTTTCAACTTTATTCTAAGGAGCTATCTTTTTTGCACACGCTGATATTGTCATTTTCATAACTATGAAATATTTCTTGCATCGTGCTTTGTTTTTTTATTATGAGTCATAAAGCTGTACTTGTGCTGGAACAAATAATGAACTTCGCAATGCAAACAGTGCAAGGCCTGGTGGCCTCGCAAAATTTTACCATCGGTGAGAACGTTGTTTTGTTCATTTCACAGTTGAAAATAAAATTAAATTTACAATAAAAAGTTCGCCGGTTTGAACCCGATAAACTGCAGAAAGTTCTTTTTTCGAAGTGAACATTCTTAGAAAGGCATATGTTACATAGCAAGCGCTTCTCAGGCTCTGCAAATCTGCAATGCACGTAGGCCCGCCGGAAATTGTATGTCTCATCCGTCAAAGGCAATATGTTGATAACAGTATGCATCCGCTGCTCTTCACATGACTTCAGACCCTCGCAACCAACCTCTCGGTACATTATTATTTGCGAATGTTCAGTACATTATTATTTGCTGATGACACTACCTTAACTTTATCAAATGAGAGTGTTCGTGAACTTGAGAAATCTGTCAACAGTGAGTTGACTAATGTCGTAGCCTGGATGCAAGCAAACAAATTAACAATCAATTTTAAAAAGACCAATTTTATTCTCTTCGGTGATAAAAGCCAAAGACACAGTATGAATATATACTGTTCTCAGCAAACTATCTCCCAAGTAGATTCTGTAAAATATCTGGGGATCCTTATTGACTCTAAACTAACGTGGAACTCCCACTTAGAACACCGACGTAAAAAGGTCGCTAGTGGAGCTAGCGTTCTATTCAAGCTCCAACCTTTTGCTGATATACATTTGTTGAGAATAGTTTATTTTTCTCTGGTCTACTCCCATCTAATTTACGGAATTCTGAATTGGGCTACAGCCAATTGGTCAAGTATTGCAGATCTAGCAAAGTTGAATAATAGAGCCATCCGTAGTGTACTTAAAGTTAATCGAAGAGAGCACATTTCGATTAGAGATATGTTTTACTCGGCACGTATACTACAGATCAAGGATATTTACAATTATGAATTAGCAAAGCATATCTACAGAGTTTGGCATAATATCTTTCCACATTATACCATAAACGGTTTCAATATTTCTGCTACTGCCAAAATCAGAGAAACTAGGCAAATTTCCAAATTAATATTTAAAATTCCCCTAGCTAAGAAGCTTATTGAGCGAATTCACACCTCTTTCAGAGGACCAACAATATGGAATAATATCCCAAATGATTTTAAACTAGTTACATATTTCCGATTTTGTAAGTTACACAAAAACTGTTTAATTGACCATCCTCACATATAATAAAAATTAAATTGTCCGCTTAGCTGCTGCAATTGTGTTGTTCAGCGTCTTTTGATTCCATGTCCTGTTTAAGTGTGCTTATCTCTTAAAGATATGTCTGCACCGTTTTTGTAGATATATGTAGATCTACATGAAATTTGTAGACTGTTGGTCGTCTCCTAAGCAGTTCGACTTGTGTTTCTTCTGAGCAGTTCGACTGTGTTTCGAGGGGAAGGATGACTCAAAGACCTTGCGGTCATTCTCCTCCCCCTGATACAGTATCTGATTTTTTCAGATGTTAAATAAAATTGTCTGTCTGCCTGTCTGTCTCCAGCAACGGACAGATCTGAGATAAACTTTATGAAAATCACACGCACTTGGTGCAGCACTGAGATGATTTTGTTCAATCCTTACAATGGTTTTACTCATATTTAGGAACATCGGTTGGTCCTTCACAGATGAAAATTCTATGCACTTCTTATTATCAAAACGTTTCTTTTCGAAACACTGTTCTTTAAAAAAATTTCAAGCAAGTTTCTTTCTTTTACTAATTTCTTGTTGAAATATTGCAATCAGAAACAAGCTGCAGAAATCCCGTGAAATATAACGTCTAATATATTGCTGGTGTGTGGCCAACGTAATTGCTTGTAGCAGGTTCTATAATTTTGTTGCAGTGTTTGTCAATCCTTCACAAAACTGGGACAAATCTTAGGAATGAGGAGATATGAAGATTACTCCTGTTGGAGCAGATACCTACCTTTGGCGAACTTGATGACAAAAACACTGCGCCGAATCATTGAAAAAGAAATAAGTTCACCTGACATTCGATGCAGAAATGTGCAGTTTGAAATAAAGCTCTTGAATATCACACACACTTGGTGCAGCAGTGTTTTTGATCGATCCTTGAACAAAGCAATCCGTCAAAAACCAAGCATTGCTCAGTATGAGCTTTGGAGAAACGTCTAGTCTCAACAAATGCCAGCTGGTTTCGAGAACACCGAGTGGCTATTACAGGATGGACAAAAATTGTTTCAACTCCCATTGCCAAAAAAATTTCTTTTCCAAATCCTGTTCTCAAGTTTCAAAGTTTCCAAGAAATGTTTTCCTATTTCATTCTCAGAGTATTGGCATTTGTAATTGGCAGTTGTGATCCAGTATCAAATCTAACAGCTAAAAATATTGTTGGGTGGGTTGGCCAACCTGTTTGCATGTAGCACGATCGAGGATTGTATTGCAGTGTTTGGCAACAACTACCAAATCTGCGACACTTTATTGGAGCAGATACCTTACTTTGTTGAACTGAATAAATAAACACGATGTCGAATCGTTGAAAAAAAATAAGTTCACCTGACATTTGTTGCAGCAACGGACAAATCTGAGATAAACTTTTTGAAAATCACACGCACTTGGTGCAGCACTGAGATGATTTTGTTCAATCCTTACACATGTCAATTCGTCAAAGAGCAAGCTTGACTCAGTGCAAACTTTCGAAAAAACATCTATCAAATTTCATGTTCCTAGTCTCCCCAAAAGACAAATGGTTTTACTCATATTTAGGAACATCGGGTGATCCTTCACAGATGAAAATTCTTTCCACTTCTTATTAACAAAACGTTTCTTTTAGAAACACTGTTCTTTCACAAAAATTTCAAGCAAGTTTCATGGTTTAATGAATTTCTTGTTGAAATTTTGCAATCAGAAACAAGCTGCAGAAATCCCGTGAAATATAACGTCTAATATATTGCTCATGTGTGGCCAACATAATTGTTTGTAGCAGGTTCTATAATTTTGTTGCAGTGTTTGTCAACGATTTACAAAACTGGGACAAGTCTTAGGAAGGAGGAGATATGAAGATTACTCCTGTTGGAGCAGATACCTACCTTTGGTGAGCTGGATGACGAAAACACTGCGACGAATCATTGAAAAAGAAATAAGTT
>Ga0210059_1006684_pt1 | contig 18459 bp, 9 predicted proteins | sample Ectturendosymbi2_FD_188042 | JGI IMG/M metagenome (GOLD analysis project Ga0210059, IMG submission 188042) | Ecteinascidia turbinata endosymbiont from Florida, USA - Sample 2 (SPAdes) (version 2) | ecosystem: Host-associated > Tunicates > Ascidians > Unclassified | place: Key West, Florida... | reverse complement strand
TTCGAACTCCCGACAATGTCACTAGGGTTCAAGAGTCAGTCGGTCGGAGTCCGAGCAAATCTCTGCGACGGTGGACATCTGGAGCATGTACTCTAGGACTCTTCTTGACATATTATTTCTGATTTGAGGACAAACAGTTGCAGATTATAAAATGTTATCTTTTCACCTTTCAATAAATGTAATCATCATTGTGGCATCATTTAAAATCCTGGATTTGTGCCCAATCGCTTTGTTTCAACAATTGTGAAACACCCTGTATTTAAACGACGCTGAAATTGGTTTACAACATAGCCTGGGCGCATTCTTCTGGAATCATCATAGGGTTGGTGCAAAAAAACCCATAAGAAAGCTGGCAATGAGACGAAGCCCTGAAATGTTAATTTCAAACTATCATAGGTAGGTGTAATGTTAGATATGATGTGGCTCGATTTGCAAAGTTTTCCCGACGGTTTCTTTAAGCAACAATGCTCATTTAAGCTGTTTTCACATTGCGAAAAGTCTTGCACAGTTCTACTTTTCCTCGATTTTACACTCGTTTCAAAATCTGCTTCAAATTATTGCATCATTTATTTTTGCGTTAAGCTTGTCGTACAAAGAATGCATCTTGTAAGTGCGCATGCAACGAATATAGTAACTTTACCTTCAGATAGTGGACTGGAGCAGTAGCATTTCCGATTATGTATGCTTGGGGGCAATTTCTGCTTCTAAACCAAGTCGAGGCAGCTGCTAATCCATTCACGGAATGAGATAGATTCCTGTTCTTTCTACGGTTCATGTTGTATGCTTTTGAGGGTTGGTCGTTAGGTGGCGATAGAGGTCTGAAGGAGCAGTTACTTAATCGGATATCCTGACGAGCCGCTTTCTCGTCTTCTTCTTCGCTTTCGGAGTCCTCGATGGAATTGGCAAGCAGATCTTCGTGGTCAAAGCTCGAGCAACTGCTAACGAAACGGTCGTGCTTTTCTTTGGCGCACTCGCGCTGATAGCGTAACTGATGTGTGTTCAACGCTTTTTTTCGCAGCTGCTGTAATTTAGCGTCAAGTGAATTCTTTCGACTGACCTTGGATAGATATCGCACATTTCTGGTGGTTTCAAACAACGGTTCGGTGAGATCTGTGCCAGAGTCATCAGAGGCTAAATCTAGACAGTCTGAATCGGAAAAAGAATGTCTAAAAGCGGTTTGCTTGTCAACGGCTTTCGTGCTTCTTCGTTTCGACCTTGATTGCAGCACGGGTATACTGCTATGACACTGACTTATTTGGCCGCATACAGAACCAAGAGTTCTTTGCTTTGAAGCACTTGGTTGACTAGAAGATATTCCCGAAACAGAAGAGGAAGGAGAAGAACTGGGCACATTTGCATTTATAGGTTTCTTCGGAGGGACCAACTCACAACTGAAAACCAATTCGGGCGACGACAAGGAACCAGCGTTAACGTATCTAAAGAAAAAGACGTATGGGCTAACGTCATTAAACTACATCTTTGCAGATCCAAAACACATGCGTTTTCCAAATGATATGCAGCAACAATTACAATGATTGGGTGTGGAGGAGTACAGGTCTCGAAGGAATAACTTGAAATGAAAAACACGTTCAAAACTCTTATTAAAAGTAATACAAAACAAGTGGGTATATGAACTAACCGCCACGCCGAAGCGTGCATGTTATTTATTATTTGTTTATTTAGTTAATGGTTGACTGGAGTGGGTTCAAACTCTTAGCTCTTTGCGTCTTCTCCCGTCCGCTGGATAAAAGCAGTAGCCGAGTATATTTAACATACCATTTAATTCCAACAAGCGTTAGCGCTTGTACGAGTGCTACTGCCATGAATTTGTCAGAGGGACCAAGTTTGGTTGTGCAATAAAACTGCGCTGTTGTTCATTAGCAGTAGAAAAAGAGGTTGAACGCGCGTGAAATTTGTTAGCTTTATAGTGGCAGTCGCTATTAGTTGGGCGGGGCAACAAATGCATCTATTGTTAGCATACGTGTGTAATCATGGATTAATTGGCTGTCTGAAAAATACCAATCTGAAGATGACGTAATGCACCATTCTCGGGTTACATTTTGCAGCGTGTAGTTGGGTTGAATATTAAATGAATTGGCTTCGCACTTCAATGAATTGTTCAGCAACAAAAAGTAATGTGCAACGATGTACATTCAAAGAAAAATACTGCGTCTACTTCGGTTGTAGCGTATAAACACACTTAAGCTTTCACCAGAACGGTCTAATGATGTGTTGCGGTTTATGCTAGATCAGCTATTTCCAACCGCGGCTCCTGGGCCGCATGTGGCCCAGTCGAAGGTTTTGTGCGGCCCAGTTTAGGTTTTCGCTGTAGTTGAAGTATCCTATATGCTGACAACCTGTCCTTATTTTGATCATCTTGAATTTGACATTTTTGATGCAGGTGTTTTTCAGTACCACTTTATCACGTCTGTTACCATTGCAGATAGGATTTGAATGCTTTCAGTAGGTTAGCTAAGCTAAATTTAGTTTGCTAAGATCAAAGTAAGCCATTCAGTGTTCGGCCCTCATTAATACGTCATTCAATGTGCGGCCCTGGTTAAAATAGTGACTTAAATCTTGGCTCAGTAAGCCATTTGGGTTGGACATAGCTGTGCTAGATCATGCCAAATAAAAATAAATGTGTGGAGATCGTTTTGCTTTATCAATCAGGTTGACACGAAAGAAGCCGATTTAACTTGAGTAGAGCTTGTGTGGCGCAGCACGAATGTTTACTACTTTTTTTCCACCTGGTTGGTGCTTTTAGGTGGGATTGACTTCGCCAGTTTCACCTATGAGAATCAGTTGCGTCAATAGCTTTAACCAGAGCAGGCAGCATGACACCCATTGCTTTGATTTTACCAACATGACATGTGAAGAGCTTACTTTGTGTAAGGCTTGATCTTCTGGTGAAGCACAGATTCGTACGAAACAGAGGCAGCGTTCTTTTTTGCCTGGGTGCAAGAAGAGCAAGAGTGCATGTTGTTCGCAGCGACGCAGAGCCGCAAACCAAGCTCCGGAAATGACGGTTTTTGCTTCGATTCGTGGTATTCAGGCACTCGAAAGCTTGAGGACGCTGTGTCAGCGGTTGATGACGTGCCGTCCGCCTGGGAACACTTTGGCGATGTTGACAGAAGCGACCGGTTCGCGTCAGACCGAGAAGGCGAGTTACTGGACTTCTCGGAAGGAACGTCGACAGTAGGCAGTGGGTTTGAAGAATTAACAGCGGATGTTGAGCGAATTTCCTGGCGTTTACGTTTCGCACGTTTACAGTCTTCTTTTACGTTCTGGTCTCTACCTTGTTGACAACAGAGAGTAATGTCGATTGAATATGTATTGATCAAGATGTCATACGTACATACGATGAAACGAAAATATGCACCTGACTCTAACACATATCGTGTATATAATTATATATCGATACATTCCAGGGCACTGACGGCAATTTTGATTAAATTTCGAATGGACGGCATAAATTGTCAGGAGGACTGCCTGCGTTTTCTTTCGTTGACGAAACTATCAAAATGACTTCGTTTATTTTCCAATGAAAACCAAAATAATAGTGAAGAGACGGGATGGGCAAGTGGTCGTAGAATATATGCCGTAAAAGGTAATGATTTTCTTGCTGCAAGTGGGCAACAAATAACTTTGTAGCAAGGAACAACGTGCCTGTTCTGCAATCGGAAACATTCACCCCGTGCGTCGAGTTATTTCCAATGTGCATCAAAGAAAGCATGAGGCATTATAACCAAGGCTTTCAAGTGCGTTCTCGAAATGGACGTGAGAATCATATTACAAGGTCTTTCACATTAATTATTTTATTGCGTCGTGTGACAATAGGGCATTGAACTGTAATTTGGGGTAAATACCCCCAACGTACCCCTCGTAGCGACGGGCCTGGTGATTGGTAAGGTCAACAATAGCAAAGCAAGTAATACATACTAGGAAAGTTAACACTGAAGCGTAACAGTAAATAATAAACCAACAATCCAACAAATGACAACCTGCAACCTTCGTCTGGAGCGTGACGATGGAGGGTTGCGTTGCTCCCGAATTTTGGTGATGCAACAATCACTGATGGTGCTGGCGGCAAATCAAGCAGCGTCATTACGGGCGGGGCAGTGACGTGTTGCTGGGCAATAGCAGAAGTTAGCTGGTGCGGCCTTGGTCGCATTGCATCGGAAACTTCCTTCAAGGTGTGGTTAGTTCGCGCTGGAAGGTTCCCCGAAGACTCCAGGAGATGGAGGTAGTGCGGCGGTAAGCAGCCGGTATACGAATGCAACTCCTGTTGCCTACGTCCATTGTAAGCCTGAAGAGTAACAGTGATTAGTGCAATTACGCTTGAGGTCCAGTTGTGTAGGGTCAGGCTTGTTGTCTGGGAACAAATACGCCTTTTGCCTTTGTTCCCTCATTATTTTTGGTTAATGACGCCTTGCCCCGTTGCTTTGCGTCTGAGTCTGTTCGAAACAAACCAGCTCCAAACGCTTGCGCAGATCAAATCATGAAGTGAACAGAAAGTAATTTCAATTAAACAAGTGGAAAATGATTTGACTCAACCAATGCACGTACATATTTTCCCAAATGGGAATCGCAACCACATCTAGAGATTTATTTTTTAATGTCTGTCTCACGCGGATTTTCATAGTTATATAGGTGACGAGCATCTACTTTAGGAAATCGCTAACAATTGCTGCACCACGAGACAAGCATACTGAATCTGACTAAAAACCTACTTCGTATTGCCTACTTTTCTTTTACGCGTAACTTCCTACCTGATTCCCTCGTCGCACATCGTCTGGAGCACTACGCCGCCTCGACAGCGCGTGTTTCGCGACATCGGAAATCCAATGGCTGTGGTAAGCTTCATCGCTTCGGTATCGACGTTGTCTTCCTGACATACTGCACGGACTGTGGCTGGAGGTAGCGGGAACTATCACCGGACAGGGTAAAACGTTATACGGTGGGGGCGGTCGAGTCGTGGATAGGGGCGGCGGGATTGGGGGTGGAGGTAACGATCGGGGTAATCTGACGATGACATTATTCCGACGGTGCGATGCTGTTGTGACGTTGTCTGCCGTTGGTGCAGTCACTGGTAAATTCAAAGCGGGATCTTTGCGTTTCTTGCTGCTCATGCTTAAATCTAGCGGTTCGTCGGTAATTTCTTGTGCCTTACGCTTGGCAAGGCTGCGCGGACGTTCTTGCGCCTGTGGGCAAATTTGTTCCGGCGCCTTGCTTAGTCTCGAATCAGTTGCTGGGGCAGGGTTGACACTAGCGAACTGAGCAACATGTTGGTGATGAACGGCTCGTGGATTGATTGAGTCGTAGAACGGCGATGGTGACACGGCGGGTTGTAAAACCGGAGGAAGCTGCGCGTGCTTGCTTCTTCCTAGGCGGTTGTCGTGCTGTGGGAAAGTGACTTGCGGAAACGGATTTTTGTTTGGCGAGCTTCGCTCGACTTTGACAGTGGCACAAGGGTCAGGGATGCGATAGCGCGTCGCACAAATCTTCGGCATGTTCGATAAACAAAGTTCGCTGGTTGAAGTCGATGTTTCCGATTTCAATTCTGGATTTACCTGCGAATACTTGAATTTTAGTGTCGGTTTTGTGTAAAACATTTTCCCGTCAAAAGTCGAAAGAACATGCCACCATACCTACAGAACCGATAGCACTCAAAGCCTATCTAGGCGATCTGAGAGATAGACAACAGACCGTGTTTTTTTTCACAGCATAAGTGTGTGCGGTTTAGTTTTGGCTCAGCTCATCACAACCACATCAAAACTTACAGGTAGGGAGTTCGGCGGAATTATGACGGGCTTGTTGGGGCTGCCGACACCACCACGATAGTTAATTTCAATCTGGGAATATGGCTGAGTCCTTGTGACGTCACAGGACGTGTCGTAAAACGCCAGAAGCTCGCTCAAGGCACGATCGCTCCGCGATCCCGCAACTTGGGATGCAGTGGCCCCATAGGTCGTACGAAGGTTAGGGTTTGCTCCAAGCTGCAAACAAGAAAAAGATAAAACAATTTGCGATGGTCTTTATACGAAACAAACATGTGATTGTTACGTGATGAAATCACCTTTGTTGTGCAAATAAAGAAAAGCTTCGAACCAACTTCTATACCTAAAAAATTGTGGGTTAAAATTTCTTCCAAAAAGTTCTGAAAAGACCCTATCAAATAAGCGCAAATATTTATACCAGGTGATAACTTTTTATACCAAATGATTATTTGCAGAGATTGAAGTATTTGGCTTATTGATAATTTAATGAAAATGCCACAGTTCAACAGAAAGTATCCAAGTGGAGCAGCAAATGAAGGAAACAGGAAGAAGATTAAAGGCTGATGAAAAATGTAAAGGTCTCCTAGACAGATTTTGTTGTTGTAGCCAGTGGTACTGGTAAGCCTACAGAGGAAAGTGGAACTTCAAGCACCCAAATTGGTAATAGTAGCTACAGTATATATGTTTGTCTAGTGCAATGGTTCTCAAACAGGTGCCACTTGACTCACTAAGGGAGGAATTTTTTATTCTTGGGAGGAAATTTGTTTCAGGGAGGAATTGGGGAGGAAAAGCTGTGGATGAAAAAGACTAAGTTTTTATTATTTGTTTATTCAATACATAAAAACTGCACAACAAGGTTGGTTTAGATGGAAATGTCTACAGCAGTGTTTTTCAACCAGGGTTCCGCGAGTGACTGCCAAGGGTTCCGCCGAAACAGACCAAAATTGCCTGGAACGAAATTTGCAACCACAGTTCTATGCTGTTGTAGCAATATAGACACTTGGATCATTGCATAGGTTCCATGAGCAACGCAAACATTTGCGGAAGCTTCTACTGCAGCTGAACAAAGGTTGAAAAGCACTGGTCTACAGGCAGTGGCGTAACTGGAGGTTTGCGCCAGGGGGGACAAAACGTAGCTGAAGGGGGCCCACCTCCCACCGTAGGGGCTCCACTAGCCAACACTCAGTGAATCCGCATGTTGTCTGTTGTAGATATCAATAAAAGAATTCTAAATATCCAAATGTGAGCTAAAGGGCGCCCATTATTTTACATTTAGCTTGTCAGGGGGGCGACTCTCCCTCTGCCCCCGTCAGTTACGCCACTGTCTACAGGTACGTAAGGACAAGCTGTTTTAACTGCAGTGACTGATGTTATATAAGAGTCTGTTTGATTCGTAATAGTCTATTGTTTCTTCACACTAGGCAGTGTGAAGTTTTGCAATTATCTTTTTTGTGGTTTTTGTTGGGGAGGAATTGACATTGTTTGGGTTTGTAAGGGAGAAATATGAAAAAAACTTTGAGAACCACTGGTCTAGTGCATAATCAGATGTGCCATACAAAAAAACTCATGTTTTGTAAAAATGAAGTTGATAAATACATGCTTTAGAACATTCAATTTTTATCCAAGGATTTCTTTTTTATGTCTCTGAGTTGAAAAGGTTAGACAAATTTCTCATTAATTATGATGTTGTACCTTAGTACAGCGCTCTTCAACCAGTGTGCACGGTGCACCCTAGGGTGCACCAAAATATACGTGGAGTGCACCACAAAGAAAGGGTTCACAAAGGTACATCACAAACTTGTAATTTTTGATTTTTACAAAATTTTCTGTTAGCAAAAATGAACCATTAACCAACCAATGACTTTCAGGATTTAACCTTTCCTTTGCACATTCTAAAGTGTGGTGCGTAAGCATCAGGCTATGTGATGGCTAATTGTTGTAATTATTTGATTATTTGTAATTCATAAGCAACGGACAATGAGCCATTATCAATTGAAGTATTTAGCTGAGTTACTGAATTAGGGGCTTGTTTATTTAGATCCGGGTAAACCTACTTACAGACATGGGCGCAATTAGGTGGGGGACACGCGGGAAGTGTCAGTAAATAGGGTGCATGAGTTTAATTGTTTAAGTAAATAGGGTGCATGAACTCGTAAAAATATTTTTGAAGGTGCACCGTAACAAAAAAGGTTGAAGAGCACTGCCTGAGTAAACATTTCCATCAGAAAATAAGACAATATGCAATTGTTACAGCAATGACCACACTACATCTTATAATATATAGAACATTTTCTTCTTAGTTTACAAAGTAAGTTTGTGTTATTGCTGTTGTGTTGCAAAGACTGTTAATAAGCAAGGCTACATTCATGCTTCTTATCAGGTAGCAGAAATGGCATTTTTTGAGTATTGTGAGTGCTCATTTTTTCTACAGATATTTCCGGTATTTTAGGTGGTTTGAATTTAGCCCATGCTTGAAATCACAGGTTATTTGAAGCTTGGCTAGTAAGTGGTTGGTTTAAGGTAGACTTGCTAGGTGATGTTAAACTATTTTTGCCAGCTCTTAGCCAGTATAACTTGAATCTTTTTTTCTTAGCACAGATTTAATCAATTGTGTGGGATTCTTGCTAGAAATGCTTGCGATAAGGTATATGATGAATTATTTTCTAGTTTTGCACATTTTTCAAACAACTAGTGTCAAGTCAATGCAAGATGAGGGCAGCCGTGACTTATCCAGCCTCAAAGCTTTCCAAAACAAGTCTCAGGTTGAATGCTTTTGTATACTATGTTTTAGTAATCAAAAGAATGAAATTTGAAACAAACTTAGTGTTTCGAACCTTCTGGTTGTTTATGTTCTCATGTATTCCCATAAAGACATGAATGGGAACAAATTAAGGATACCGACTACCAAGCATTTTTTCAAGGGGGAAAGTGTGAAACTTTCAAAGGGGTAAACTTTGTAGTTTATTGATGGTGAATGCAAAGAAATAGGGCGCGAAAATAATAAAGTGGGGGCGATGCCAACGTGCTATTGCCTAACTTTTATGTGTTGCCAGCCTTGTCTTCCCAACTTTCAGTGTTTTCAAAGCTGTGTATCATGAACACCATTTTGCATTTTCACCTGCTATGTAAGTTATGCCGTAGTCTCAGGAACTAATCCTTGTGTGGCCGTGTCTTAGGCTTGATCAAATGTGATTATCACGGTTGGCTGAGTATGATGACGTCATCAGAGGGGCCCTTTTTAGTCTTGCCTCGGGCCCCCCAAACTTAAACCCACCACTGCTCACCATTGTCACTTGGAGGTTAGTATGAAAAATATATCAAATTTCATTGTTAAATGTAGAAGATTTTAAAGTTCATCCCTGTGTTTTTTACATTCCTGCTTAGGACGAGGCTTAGCTAGTTTGAAACAACTTGGCTCGCAAGTGTATCTCTCAAACACACAACATGGAAGCTAAAATTCAAGCGTTGTGACAGGCAATTCTGATGTTAAATCGGATTTTTTTCCGAAAAGATCTTCCGACAGAAAATGCACACAAACAACTCTTTTCACGACGGCATTCTCAGCAACGATCAGCAGCCCACTGCCCCGAAGTGGTCGTAAATAGAGTGGCCACGACATTTACTCATTGTACTGCACCAACTACTTCCGGCTAATCATAGTGAAATGCAAGTACGGGTTGTTTGTTTACGTGCAGCAGTCACTGATTGCGTCTTTACAGCAATTCAACAACTCATAACAATGCCGAAAGGCATTTGTTGGCCGGATTTAGGAAAAAGCGTCTTGGGTCAGTTTGTTGCAATGCAGCACGTCGTCATACGGAAATATTTCAAGGTTGCAAGCATCGAAATCAAATACAGAATTCACGCATCGACGTGCGGAAACCAATCCGCGCACGCTTTTTACACACGAAGAATTTAAGAACGAAAAAAACATTGCGTACTACCTCAAGATCATGCGACACCCCACAGTTAATCAATCGAAGTTCCTCATTGTTAATATCGATACAGCGAATTGTTGTGAGCAAGTGGTTTTTCGTCCTTGAAATGACCCACACCCAGCAACATTAGGGATCGTCAGCTCAAACAGGGTGTTTCGCTTGAATGCCGCAGCTACTGCACGAAAATGTCGTTCAAGCGAATCGCTTGTATGAACGTGCTGGTTTACCTCCAGAAGAGCTTGAGCGGCTTCTCTGTGCGACGCGCGACTTGCCAGGATGATTGGGGAAGCCCCTTCCTTGTTGTCCTGTAAAAGATAAAGGTTCACGGATTGATCATTTTGCTTAGCTTGCAGCTTCCACTCTGTGGAGAGTCAGAGTATACGAAGTAGTCAGCACTCGGCATTTACAGAAACAAAACAGCTTTTGCAAAGAATTATTTGTAATGATTTCTCACAAGTGAACAGCATAGAACACAAACAAAAAGCATTTTGCTTGGATAAAAGAGTGGCCGAAACAGATTACGACCTCCAGCAGCGGCAAAATCATACAGAAGATATGCTTTGCCTAACAGTGATGAAACCGACTTAAACGCGAAGTCGAGATCGAACTCGTCCCTGTAGGCAATGAAAGAGCGAAAAGGTCGTACTGTACAGCATCGGGAAGAACAATATATAACCAACAAAAACAGCATGTCCTACTGATTTTTCTGTGTTGTAACCCTCTAAATATGTTCTGCTAATGCTTAACAATTCTACTCAGGCAGGTGCTCAAATATCACACAGCAAGCTTCCAAGCCACACGAAAATGACATGACGCCTCCAACACAATCATTCCTGTGAAGCAATCCATTCAATTCAACGCAACGGTTACTAAGATTTCCGTGACGCCCTGCCTATGGCCTTACGCCGGCAGTTGCGACGAAACAAGGACACTGCGTAACACAATAGTCCTTCACAAAAGAGCTTCGTGCGCGTTCTTTGAAACAGCAACAACATTCTAGGATCTGGGGCGGAAAGGTTTTGCCGTAAAGCTGTTTGTCATGCCATGACTGGAAAAGGTCGGCACACGACGAATTTAATGTTGCCAGCGCAAAATTTTAGCGGCTATTTCATTGAAGAAAAACTTCGTTTAGTGAGTCAACATAACTAGGACCTTCTGCATGACACCAGGGGATAATAGCGTGTTGCAGCAAAACCAATGTGTGTCCATGCTCAGGAAAAACTACTGCACAGCGTTAGTGACTGCGTTGCCGTGTTGAGGGCTGCCAGTGCATCGCCATGAAAACGATGCAAAACCATGGTAACAAAGACTTCAAAGTTTGGGTGTTGTCTGCATGCAGTGGTGGCTTATCTACTCAGGGGGTCCCTGCGTAAAATATATTTGGCCCCTGTGTTCGCGTGTGTAAAACCAAAAGAAGTATCACTTTCAGACCATGTTCAAAACTTGTATTTAACGCCGGTATCTGATGCTCAATTTCACAATTTCTCTAATTTCGTTTGTGCAATAATACGTTATGCTTCCCATACATGAACCATAATCTACTGCATAAATATACATATCGCACACAACACACTGTATAATATTAACACCCCACTGTACCTAAACTGCAATGGACAGGAAATACCTCAGAGCACCTACAGCTTCATTCTTTTGCCTAGCACAAGCATAGGCAACCAATCCACATTCTACAAATCATTGTCGAAAAGAACGCCTTGTAAAAAGCAAATCGCTCTATCCCAGTTCAGAAATTGGACATAGCAATGACTGCACATTATATGAACATTACAACAAAATTGCAGAGTTGCAGTGTCTACGAAAACGTCAAAGCACATCATATTCACCAAAGTATGAAATTACGGCATATAGACAAGCTTATTGCTATATACTTTGAGATCACAGAGCACACAAAAACAGATACGCTATGCTTCAGTACGCACAAACGCCACCAACAAAATATGAAAAAGATACATGCACCTAAACGAGTAACTTGCATGCATGGTGTACAATCAAGAACAAAGTTACCACTGCATTGGAGACATTACAAACCAGACAAATATATTGACAGTGCTGAATCAAACCTGAAACTTTGAGCACATTGCACACAACCATAAATTACTAATGCACGTTTTCTTACTTTGTAACATGAACATAGCATGTGTGGTTTTAATAGTTCATAAATGTGCTAAGTTAGACGATACTGCATTTTCGAAGCAAAACTGCATCATGGAGAATTGTTTGTATGAAATTTCATGTAACATTCAAAACAACTTTCAGCAGACCTCAGCCTCTTCTGCACACATTCACATTTTTCTTCAAACACCAGAATATCAGACGTGAGAAAATTTTTTATCAAAGTTTAATGTTGGCTTACCTTAATAGGGTAATTTGTGGCAAGACAGCACAAACAAATTTATCGAAAAGACTACAATATATCGTAGGTGTTGATCGAATAGGCTTATGCTAGGCTAGTGGTAGGTAAACTATGGGATTCGGCCCAATTGTGGGCCGTTTAGCAATTGTTTTGGGCCGTGGTATGAGCTACAGTCCTGCGCCGGTTATGTGGGCTAAAACACAGGCTTCTGCAACAACTATGGAACACTGATTGCTTGACGTTAACAAAGCATTATTTTCGTCATTATACGGTTTGTGTCATAATCATGGGCATCGGAAGGGAGCTGGATTTTTAAATTTGATATTTTCCTATTGACTTTTTAGTAAAAAAATTACTTTTAGTTTCGAGTTGTTAAAATGAAATTTTACCACTGTTGACCCCGTGGGAAAAGACCTTTGGCCACCGCCTGGAAAAATGCACCATTTCCCCCCTGGAAAAAAACTCCCCACGCCCAAATTATGTCACAGGCAAAAACACAGCTTAAACCTGTAAGACCCGCGTGCGCCCTTTTTCTTGCTGAACTTTCCAACAGCATAACTCGCCAGTCGGTTGAGCTTGAGAGCTGTTTAAACCCTCTACGGATTCGGCAAGTCTTCCAGTTTAGATTAAAAAAAAAAGTTTCGGCTTTCTGTTTCTTTGTATGTGACGTCGTAATTGGGGTAGATTTTGCGGTATTTTTGGATGACGTTATCGGCCGAACTCACGAACCGATTTCGTGGCTCAAAGGTTTATTGGAAAGTAGGCTACAATAACGAATCTTTAGAGCCCTTGATCGTCTTTCTAGCGTTTCTGGTGCCAAAAACATGGCCTAAAATCCACAAATTATTAATCCCTTAGGAAACCGATCACTGTGTTAGGTAGGCTAATGGGTTTCTGCATGACTGCTACTCAGCTGGTTCGGTTCCCGGTGGGGTCACACCGAAGACTCGAGTACTTGCGGCCTGTCCAGTTTTGCGCTCGCCGTTAAGTGGATGAAGGGAACCGTTCTCGTGCGGTGCTGTCATTGACTCGCCATCCATTACCAAAATAGCCGCATGGCCCCAGGGGAAAACAATCGGGGATGGACTCCGCAAACAACTGGTGACACTCCCGAAAGGAGTAAAAAAGCGAGTAAAAGGATACTTAACTGAACACTAGGTGCTAATATTGATACATTTCCAGTCAGGAATGATTGGCTAGCAGTTAAATCTTGCAAGTATGAGCAAAATCATTATGTAACCTTTGGGAAGGTCTCAACTCAATATCCTTAAATGAAGAGCTCTTTTTCAAATGATTTGGACCCCATATAGCTTTATTGAAGAATATGGCCCGCTTTTCTTGAATAAAAATTCAAGGCCTTCTTATCATTTGGTTGATGAACTTCACATTTTGGACCACTACGTCTGCAAAACGCCTTGGGTTACTGGGCGCAGTAGATGGTTGGTCAAAACGAGTGGAATCGACAATCCTACAGACAGACACGAATTTCGTCAGTTACTAAGGTCGAAAGTAGTTCTTCATGCATTGCTGACGACATATGAACGTTGCATAAATAAAGATGACATAATGTGCGCTGTAAATCAGAAAGGTATCTGAGGTTTCAATACCAAAAGTACCCGATCTTTGTAAAAAGAAAATCAAATAATGACGTAGTTGAAAAGTCCGACTACAATTCCAAATTGGGCGTACAATTGACTCATTTAGAAACCCAAGCTACACAACGAATAACGTAACGAATCTTGAGTACTTTAGGTTTTAATTGAGTTTACCAGTGTTTAGCAAGCATTTGCCACATCTCTAGCCTGACTATCGCAGCGATTGAGTGTTTTTTTCAGTTTTGGGACAAATTTGCGACGCTGGCTTGCAAAGGTTCATATATCTTTGAAGTGACCAAAATCGCAAAACCGACGACATGGGACATCTGTGGATGTGCCCCAGTAACCCTTAGACCTAGGTTAGTCAGTCATTTAAAACACAGGTTTAAACATTGACTGAACCACGCGCACTTGAGACTCGCAGCGCGACAAGCAATTGCCGCGCGCAGTGCAGAATGCTGTGCCTGGAATTAATTTCAGTTCACATGGCGTCACAGTGGTAATGAATATTCACGACTTTGTAGCGCACATAAACCTCCAGCAAGCAAGGGCAGTGACAACAACGTCATTTCCAGGTTAAACAAGAAATGGGTTTGAAAAAAATATAGCATCGAATAAGCGCTCCCGCTAGTGAGTCACTAGTTATTTGGCTAGCGCATGAAGACGAATGACACTGCTAACAACCACTATCGCTTTACATTACGACGCAACAGGAACAGCAAAACTGTCAATATTTGTCGGGCAGACGGCTGGCAATGTGTAAGCGGATTACTACGCAATTGATGTTGGTTTTAGTCCAGTGCCAAGGGAGAGCAGTGCACGGATATTCACTAACCAAAACAGTGGTACGCTTGCAAAATAAATCTATGCATCACAAATTTTGATGCTGCGATTTTACGCCCGAGAAAAGCGCACAAATTTTAACTGTAAAGATTGCTGCGTATAGGTTTCCAGATAACCCTTTTTTTTCTTTTCAGTCTGCAAAATGAAGCATGACTACAACACCACGTCGAAAAACTGTTTCACACTTGCTTTAAAAACAAACTTAACAAAAACAGCGCAACGTAAACGTTATTTAATTCAAGAACGGAAGTTTTGTCTTTTTTATCACTCACGACCAAGCTTCATCACATCATTAAGTTACTTCTGATCCTATTTCCACATTTATTGGGATAAAACTTAAAGGTGCACTAGAAAAGAAAAACCTTTCAAAGATAAATTGCAGTAAAACCGGGTGTAACGAGCGACCGTCTGCACGAAGGAGTCTGTTGCACAGGTATCTATAAACTCATTTTCCAAGAATGCGATAGGACAAAGCCATTCAAGAGTTGCTAAAACAGTGGTTCTTAAACTGGAGGGCGCGACCCCATGTGGGGGCGCGAACAGTTTGCAAGAGGGGCGACTGTATGGCAGAGATGTATTGTTGGACAGCAGGCTACTGGCAATAAGTTGTTCTACTTTTTGCGTTTGATTTGAAGGTTAGATGAGGCGCAAATAACAATGACTAACGCGAAACAGGGCGCGACTGAAAAAGAACCTCTGTTCTAAAAGGAAACGGTCAATGAATGCATTATACTCAAGTCAAATGTTGACAGAACTTTTCACTTACCAATATGTTAACGTCGGCTCCGGCTTCTTTAAGCAATTCAATCGCTTGCGTGTTGTTGATCTGAGCTGCAACGTGCATGGGCGCCAGGCCTGCGATAGATAACATCTACTGGTGTGCAAGGAAAAAGAGCTAATGGCGTACACTACTGTAACTAGTTCTGCAAGTAGACAAACAATTTCGTTACAAAACATTGTACGAACAGATTTTAATTCGTTGCAAAGATCTGCTGGCGTCCTTTTATTAACAAGACCAATGTACAACGAAAAACAGGCTTTACGAGTGACACAACTGTTGTGAAACAGTTAAGGATTGTCGCGCTATTGAACTCACCACACGCATTTCACATCACCTGGAAAAGGTGTGCAGGATTAGTTATTGCCTTGAGGCGCTGCCAACTGACTATCTGCACAATTCTATTTAAGCCCTTATCTCTCACAATCGCAAGTTCTTACAATCGAAACTTAAACAGCAAGTCATTCGGCGAGCAATCTGGCGATGGTGCTGCTACGCGCCGAACAGAAAGCAACTTCAGCAAAATAACATAAGGTTTGAAGCATGAAAATCGAAACCAGTTAGCATCAGAAACTTCCAAAAACAGCCCAGGGCGCTGACAAGACGTGTGATTCTACACACAGACTCTTGATCGACATTTACTTTGCATCTTGCTTGTTCTGACAGGCTCGAAAAGCTTTTGAAAGCGCATGAGCAGCTCACCACCGAGAGTTTCGGTCATGAATCACACAACGCGAACAGATACGTACAGCTAAGCGGGTTGCGCAGTGACTAACGGAAACGCAACTCGCGGAGGCGGAGTCCGCTTTGAAGCATTACACTTGCCAATCATTCTTTGCTGGAAGGAATATTATCTTGTGCGAATTATTATCTCGACTATTTCGAAATCTCCTCGGTCGTCTTCAAGAATTCATCAATTGCAAAACAACCAAGACATTGCTCGGATGTCACCCAGAGGAGAATCACTGTAGAAGCGGTTCCAATACACACCACACAGGCAACACAGGGAAAGTTTCTTGAAATTTTGCTGGTGCACACTAGTTTTTCTGAACATTACCGCTTACACCTTTTTCTTTGTAAACTGATGACAAAACACTTGATGCTTTACGCAACTGGTATCGACAGCGGCTTTAATAAATACTGTAGATCTAGTTGGGACTGGCTTAACAACGCTTTCATCATTGGGTAGAATTTTTTGCTATAAAAACGTCTAAACAAGCTTTTCATTCTCGCACGTTAATTGATGACGCTAACACTGTTTACACGAAAGTTATGCCCTTGTTTTTCCTGTCGGGCGCAAAAGAAAGCTTTGCTCGTTCGTTAACGAAATTAGAATCCACCGTGGTCTCAAATGACAGATTCGAAAGCTCGAGATGCAACACATTGACTGGCATTACGCAACGAAGGCGTGGCACAACCCTACCGCGCCTCTGTGGCCATTTTCGTCTTGCTCTCGCCACGCGCAGGAGCCACTTCCCGGAAATTGGTTATTTTGTTTCGATAGGAGATGATTCATTGACCTTTCAAGGTTCAACGGTTTGGTAATGGTCATAATTTGTCGCAACGGTTCCTATTCTGCCCTCAGGATTCGGTGAGCTTTTCCTGCGGATTAAGCAAAAGCCTTGGGATGTAAACAACGCATCTGATAATTTAATGTGATGAGATACAAACCATTGGGCAAAGGTTAACAGTGGTCTTCGCCACCTACTGATAACTACAACCACTTTAGCATTTGGTGATGTGGTATGCTTCCTTTGTTTGGTTTCATTAGCTGCTAACTTTGCCTCTCGTGACAAAGTGATGTGCTGCTGAAATGCAGTGACCGATCCAAGGAGGGAATCTGGAGCAGCTTTTCCCAAAACACCTGCCACTTCTACTGAAACGCTCCCTCCTTTGGCTTTTCATTCGATACACAAAACGTGAGGTGAACCCCATACCTTATATGTAGCCCTCAATCCCGACTTTCCCAAACACCAAATCTGCCGTTGCAGTGAAGTATTGAAGTTAACAACTTTTAGTTCAGCCCTGTCGACTCGGTTCCGCTTTGAAACACATTGCATCAGATCGTAGGTGCTCAAATAAATTCGGAAAAACTGATGAACCGAGGCAGTTAAAAGGAACACGCGATTTGGCCTAACCGGGGTTACTTTCATATTCATTTTATTTCCGCTTTGTTCAAAACATCTTAGACAAAAATAAGAGTTTGTAACGTAACTACATTACTGCAAGCAGTAACAACAACCCGCGGCGACAAACGTACAGCAGAAGTCTCTACGAGGGGTAAAATGCACAAGGTAATCCACTCATTCACATTATTGTGAACAGAAAGGAACTTGAAGTAGTTCTAGTTTTGACAATATTCTCATAAAATCCGTTGCACTTGCCACTTGTTTCGTTTACGACCAGGCAGTCACTGCACTCACCCTCGGAAGATATTTCATTTTATCAGCCTGTCGTAAGCCATTTGGTTTGGCGCATTGCTACACGTTTACCGCTGAAACTATACGGTAGCCCATGTACGGGTCAGGATGACATTGAAAACAGTTCATAAAAGCCAATTTAATGAAGGGTACACTATGTTTATCTACTCAGGATGCCTACTTGCGTACCTGGCATCATTTGCAAACGTAAATATTTATTTTAAAACTCTGTATTGCATCTGATCAAACTTGAAATTCCCACTTGGAAATGCCCATTTCTTTCTGCTGCTAAGTCCTGAATGCCTATCTCAGAATTTACTGCTTTTGACTGAGTGTCGCCAAAGATTGAACTTAAACATAGTGTTACACCCAAGGGCGTACGCATGGGGGGGGGGTTGGGGTTAAACAAAACCCTTGAGCTTGATATTTTACGAAAGCTTTATTACCTGCGCAAATGAGATTAACTATTTTCGCATACTTCTTGCTTGTTACTCTGTCGACTTAATGCAAATACCATGGAATAAACTTGCATGCAAATTTCAAGGAACATTGTAAATGGGTCAAAAAGTAATAATTATGTTTTGGTGGGATATCGGTCTATCGTCTGCGTCCAAAAACCACCTTGCCACTTTTTCCAAACCCTCCATCCACTACGCATCTTTAAGGTTGTGTTCCGCGATAGTTCACTCTATCCGAAACAATAGTCTTTATTTTGTCTGCTAAGGCTGATCAGCGCA
>Ga0210059_1006682_pt1 | contig 18459 bp, 4 predicted proteins | sample Ectturendosymbi2_FD_188042 | JGI IMG/M metagenome (GOLD analysis project Ga0210059, IMG submission 188042) | Ecteinascidia turbinata endosymbiont from Florida, USA - Sample 2 (SPAdes) (version 2) | ecosystem: Host-associated > Tunicates > Ascidians > Unclassified | place: Key West, Florida... | reverse complement strand
GTGATAGTTAAAAGTCTTTATTGCAACGTTTTCAAGAAATCAAATTACTTGTGTGATGCCATAAAGCAGTGGTGCTCAAACCGTGGCCCGTGGGCCACATGTGGCCCACAAGGCCCTCTGGAGTGGTTCGTGAAGCAATTTTCATTAGAAAGAAAACTTAACACTTTAATCATGTAAGAGAATATTTAAAAAAAATTTATCGAGGTTATTAATTCTTGTGGCCCACGAAGGGTTTCTGAAAGACAAATATGACCCACGAGCCAAAAAGTTTGAGCACCACTGCCACAAAGGGAAAATCTCGACAGCTTTCCGGGAAATTCACATTTTTTCAATGTCGTCATGACTTATGACATATATCCACCTATTGCACAACTAATATTGGTATCATGATATTAGCACCATAATTTAGCTTTATAGAATTGTGGGCCTTGTAATTAAACTGAAGCCAATATGTCAGATCCTGGAGGTAAGCATTGCTTTGTTTGCCTCAAAAGCCTAGTATAATGTTTTGCAATGAGGGTGCTCTTCAGAAGTACAAATCTGAGCTTTGTTCTAATGCAGTGGTTCCCAAACTGGGGGTAAAATTTCCCTGGGGGTAATATGTGATTCCTCGAAGGGTATCGCAGAACCAAACCACATTGTTGTTCTGTATTATGAGCGATAACTGGAAAATAAATTTTAGACATAAAATGCAAAAATTTGTTGCTGGTGGGTATAAGACATAATCACTACCTTGAACGGTTCGAACAAGTTTGGGAACCACTGTTCTAATGCATTGCAGGTTATGACAGATGCATAATGGCTCCCTGCATGTTATTTATTGCACAACAAGCACTAAACTCTTGTTTTGATTAAGTGAACAGTATTATTTAGAGTCTTGGTAGATAGTTGGATTGCTATTTTTTGTGCACAATTGGTTGATTTTCAAAGATTTTTGCTTTTGGAGTTAGCTTTACATAAGTTTAATCAATCTTGTTGGTTAATACGTCTCCCTATGGATGGAAAACCAAAGCAAACACCTGCACTAATGCAAGCTGGAATTTCACTATCTCGTGATCAATATTCAGACAACAAGAAGCGATTTACTGTAAGTTGGATTGTGAAATTGAAACAAATGCATTTGATTAGCCATGTCTCCATCTCAATGTATTGACATCTTGTTGCCTCAACTCAAGTCACACTATACTCCTGCATTGGTGTGTATGCAGTCAATAAAGTTGAGTTGTTTGATGGAAGCGAAAACCTGATCAGGTTTTTGTGTTGATATTCAGATTTCCAAACTAGGTTTCTTGAGATTGCATTTTTTGTTTTTGAAATTTTTCCTTAATTATGCTATTAGTAAAGATGCACTTAAGTGCGGAGCACATTATCTAGATTGTATTGGAATATGATGATAGGACTAGCGACGTGTAGTGTTGCATGAAATTGATTTCCTATTAAAAATTTGCGATTGATTCCTTGCTTCTAAGTTACTTGAATACAGATGTGCAAGTTTGAATCATCCCAAAAAGAGGAAAGCAGAGCCCAGTCCTCAGATTCTTTGAAAGCCTAAGGAAAACCTAGAACTTTTATTTGTCAAATTATCTATGATCACTCGAGTATGTTTTTAAACATTGTTTATATTTGGTTAGTTTTTTCAATGTGTGTTTAATTAATGGAAAAATTCTGAAAGCATGAAATATTGTTGAAGTATCTTGTTTGCAAACTTCAGTGATTTCTAAGGCAATTGCATCCACGAAGCATCCTAACACCTTTGCAACTGGGTAGATTTAACTGTAAATCTAGTGTTTTTGCGCCACTTTGCAATTCCATAACTTGCCATATGATTGTTCCAAAAAGCTGTTCAAACCCTTAAAAGACTTGGCGAGTCTTCTAGTAGGCAATAAAAAAAATTGGGGGTGTTGGGATTTTTATGGGTGATTTCATCAGTGGGGTAAGTTTAAGCCTTTTTGACCAATGTTATTGGGTCCTGGGTCTTAACCGCAAGAGGCAAGTGTTTCTCTCAAGTTTTTAGTGGTAAGTAGGCCAAAATCCAAATCTTTTGAGCCTTCGATCAGCTTTCTAAGGTTTCTGGTTTAAAAGTTAACAGCCAAAAAAACAAATTTGGGTGAAAATTACCCAAAAAGTTTTATTCACCAAAATTTGAGTTATTTCACCCTAAAACTCTGAAAACAAAAAAATTTATGAATAAAAAATTTCCGTGAGTATTGAATTTTTGTATTGCTTTTAGTCCATAACTTTTGAACCAGAAATGTTAGAAAGCCAATCAAAGGCTCAAAAGACCCAGATTCTAGCCTAGTTTCTAAAAAAACTTGAGTCAAAAAGTTCCATAGACTAGCAGTTGTGCCCAAGGTTAGGTAACCTGAGCCAAAATAGCCCAAAACATACTCTACTTATGACGTCACCCGCAAAAAAACTAAAATCCAAAACTTCCAAATTTTTGTAATGCAGTCTAGAAGAGTTGTTGTATCTTGAGTGTTTGAATAGCTCTCAAGCATAATCAGTGGGCGAGTTATGGTGCTGCGAAGTGATGGCTTGCAACACCTTGAGAACTGGTGTATGAAATATTCGTACTTTGAAATCAGCCGGAAACCAGCAGTTTTTGGTTGCCTTACCAACTCCTATGCCGATTGCGCTAGAGAGCTGTTCAAACCCTCAAAAGATTTGGTGAGTCTTCTAGTCTGCAATGATAAAAAATTATTGGTTGGGGGTTTCGGATGTTTTGTGAGTTGTGGATTTTTTGTGAGTGACATCACAAGCGAAGTAGTTTTTGGGCCATTTTGGCTCATGTTACCTGGCCTAGGGTCCAACCACTAGGCTGAATTATTTCGCTGAAGTGCTCAATGGAAACTAGGCTCAAGTCCAAGTCGTTTGAGCCTTTGATCGACTTTCTGGCATTTCTGGTTCAGAAGTTATGATTTAAAATAAACAAATTAATTCATTATTTAATTATAGGATTAACCAAATATTTTGTTTCCTTTAGATCATAACTTTTGGACCCGAAACCCCAGCAGGTCATCCAAAGTATCAAGAGACTCGGATTGTAGCGTAGTTTCCATTAAAAACTTCAGCGAAATATTACTAACAGTTAGGGCCCAGGCCAAGGGAAGTGGGCCAAGGTGGCCAAAAAAGAAATATTTTCATTTCAAACTACAAGACTTGCAGAGTCTTTTGAGCATTTGAACATCTCTCTAGTGCTTTTGGCGCTGGAGTTACGCTCCCGCAAAGCCACATGCCATCCGGTTGTTTTGGCGTGAAACGCTTGAAACATGCTAGACGTGAAAGAGTTAAGTGGCTCATGCGGGTCATTAAAGTAAAAACAGCCCGGTGCCGAAAGTGAGTAAGACTTCAAAACAAGCCACTTAAAAACCATATCTTTGCAACACCATAACTAACCCGCTGATTGAGCTATATATGTGTACAAATGTTCTTATACCTTTGTTTCCAAAAATTCAAAATCTTGTATCTTGGCTATTGGTAAAGATATTTCAAAATGTTTTTTGCTATCATCATAATTTTTCAGTCTCTATCACTTATGTGAGAATTACCAAAATCCATCACTAGTGGTTACAAAATTTTTAAAAATCTCATGATTATAAATGGATTGACCCATACTTGTGTCATTATTTTTACATTATTAAGTTGTTTTATACTTTATGAGCATTTTCTATTGTTATACAGTCAGGCATTACTGAATGTTATTTCTCCACTAATCTACGAAGTTCACTAAAACTGAAAGCTTGTATTGTAAAGTAACTATACAGAACCATGAAGGGTCCAATGTACCACCGCCCCTCATCTGAGTGCCAGTTCAGATAAAACTGCAATCCACTTGATTGGGTGACGACTGATCTTGTCCACTGATCACAGTTTGCATGCACCAACAATTTTCCTTCATGAATCAGTTGATCCAATGTTGAACCCAACCAATGATAATTTTGCTGAGTAATGGTCAACATTTTTGGATGATATTTGGGTGAAAATTCAGCTGCCACATAGTTTGGAGTGCTAGCCTTTAGATGATCATTGTTGTTATGCTGATAATAGTCTTAAGACACGTTCTGCAGTTACTTTAGACTGAAGAAATTGATAGTGTGCACAGAGTGGTGATACGCTTTACTGAAGAGCATTTCTACTGGGATGTTAGGTCTACATCAGACTGATCAGCATGATAAGTTGTATTTGAATGCAATACTGAAAGTGTTTAAGAAGATTTCAATGGTGTTTAATGCATAACAAAAACACCAAGCTGTACATGAGTTTACAAGGATTTCGATTTGTACACCAAAAATCAGACTTGGGCACTGCAGACCTATATGTATGGCTCCTTTTCAAAATGGTGCATGGGGATTCCCAGTGCACCCCATTGGGGAAGCTATACTTGGTGGCAGTGATGGAGTCTCGAGACTAGACTCGTCTTGAGACTTGTCTCGAGACTCATTTTTGCGAGTCTCGGTCTTGAAGGTTTCAGGTCTTGTCTTGGTCTCAAAGGTTTCAGGTCTTGAGACTTTGAATAATGCAAAAAAATGGTTTATTAAAATTTCTATAATTCAATGATTTTTGTTTGTTGTATTTACAGGTAAGAAACAACCAAAACATGTTGGAATATGCTAGAAATTTGAAAAAATTCAAGTCAGAAGTGATAACAACATTAAAAAAAAATTTTTGACAAATTCACAAATTTTGAAGTCTCGGTCTGAGAATTTTTAATGAAGTCTCGATCTCGTCTCGGAATTTTAGCCAGGTTACGGTCTCAACTACATCACTGCTTGGTGATGGTGCACAACGAAGAAGTTAACAACCAAAACAGAAACACCCTTTTGTATTTATGTAGCAGTTGTAACAATAAACTAGGCTAGTCTCAGAATGCACATACTTATTTGCTGCCAAAAAACAGTGCTGTCTTTACAAACCTGATTATATGCGCTTTTCAACAGTTATTATACAGTAGTTTTCAAACAAAAATGACTGCAAATTGTAAATATTCTCCCAATTTTATTGCATCTGAAAAAGAACTGTTCCTTACTATTTTTGTTCCTTACTATATATATAACTACTGTACTATTATGTGATAAGCAAACAGCTTGAAAGGATAGAACTGATGTTTTTAATTCTCAATCTACTCATGTGGCCCTCTAAGTGATGATCATTTAAAGTCAATGTAGAAAAGTATGAAGGCCAGAATCAAAAAGCTGTGCTATCAACAGATGAGAATGATGCAGAACTGGTTGTGGTTCTTGTAAAATGTTTATTGATAAAAACTTGAAAAATGTGGAGGTGCTTGGAGTCAGAGCCAGAAATGGCTCCACAGTTCTTCCTAAAAGTAAGTAATTATTTACAAAACAATGTTGTAACTTTTTCTGCTAAAATTTATGTGAGAAACATATTATCATAAAATGTGTAAAAAATAAATGCACAAAACAAACTGTTTCATGCAATAGGCAAGTGAGGAAGTAGCAAAGTTTTTCAAACGGGCACTCAGCAGCACCATGAAGAATGCTTTCATGGCAAACACTCCAAGTGAATTCCTAAAAAGTTGCATAAACCACAGCATTCTACAGAAATATATGAAGTATAAAAGATTACAGTAACTTCAGATAAAGTTACAAAGATAAGCAGTTGTTAGTTGCAGGGCAAATCATGAACAAATGACAAACAATCAAAATTATCACCACCAAGCATTTGGCAGTAATGACTCAAGTTCATTCCTGCTGAAGTTTCCTTTTGGTAGCTAGTAATGTCAATTGTACAATTTTTATTTAATGTTGTTCTTTCAGATATGCCAGCTGTCTGTAGCACTTCAACTTTGAGATCATTAACTGTTTTTGATATTGGTCTTTTTTTTTCACTTCTATCAGAATCAGGTGAAATTTTTGTTTTGGAATAAACTTGTTCAGATTTTTTTCTAGGAGATTACAATCAGTAGCAACATTGACTTGCCAAGTTGTTCTGTTAGCCTCACTGAGTTCTTTGTCAAAAGCACTGTTGGCATCAGGAGAATCAAGGTTTTGTATGGCAATCAGATCGACAAATGAAATAGAGCGTGCATTTCCATCCACAGTAGCCCCTGAGAAGCAAATTGATTCATTTTTTGGAACTACACTCACTGAAAAACCAAAACCTGAAATGTGAAAACTAACTTTTATGCATAAAAATTGCCCACCATTTCGTGAGCTTACTTGGTCATCAGCAACATTGTCCAGTGGTGCATTATCATCTAATGCAGGGGTCACCAAACTTTTTGAAACTGCGAGCTACTTCTTGTGTGCTGATTAACACGAAGGACTACTAGTTTGATATAGACTTCTGAACTAAAAGTTTTGCTCATTTTACTTTCAATTATTGTGGTATAGGTATTTGTTAACACTTTGAGAGCTGGTGTACGATATATTCGTACCTAGATTTCTGCTTAAAAACAATAGTTCTCGGTTTCGGTTGCCTTACCAACACCATAGCTCCTCTGCCAATTACGCTAGAGAGTTGTTCAAGGGCTCAAACGGATCGGCCAGTCTTCTAGTCTGCACTTGAAAAAAATTTTTTTGTTGGGGGTTGTAGATTTTTTGTGAGTGTTGTCGTAAATGAAGTAGTTTTGGGGTCATTTTGGCTCATGTTGCCTGGCCTCGGGCCCAACCGCTAGGCCAAAGTATTTCACTGAAGTTTTCATTGGAAACTAGGCTCAAGTCCGAGTCTTTTGAGCCTTTGATTGACTTTCTAGCATTTCTGGTTCAAAAGTTATGATCTAAAACAGGGGTCTCCAAACCACAGCCCGCGAAGCCATTTTGTCAATGATGAAAAAATAATATACAGTACTTACGAAACATTTGCAGATTTGGTAGAATATAACATATCCTGCAACAATCACATTGCGTAAGGTGTCTGCTGTCCGGCCCTCGACATGTTCTGTGTTACCTTATGTCGCCCTCGCACAAAAAAGTTTGGAGATCCCTGATCTAAAATAAATTAATTAATTAATTATCTAATTAGCTAACTAGTCTAATATTTTTATTAGTTTAGATCATAACCTTGGAACCCTAAACCCCAGCAAGTCATCCAAGTATCAAAAGACTTGGATTGTAGCCTAGTTTCCAATAAAAACTTCAGCGAAATACTACCATCTAATGGTTGGTGCCCAGGGCCTGGTAAAGTGGGCCAAGGTGGCCTAAAAATCCTGCAGTTATGACGTCACTCACAAAAAATCCGCAACCCCCAAGAAAAAATTTTTTTCGAGTGCAGACTAGAAGACTTGCCACATCTTTTGACATTTCAACCAGGTCTGTAACCCGTACCAGAGCGGAGAAATTCCCACGCAAAGCCACATGTGTTTCGGTGTTTTTTTCTCAGAAATGCCCAAAAGCGGCCAGACGCCAAAGTGTTAATGTGAAGACATTGATCATGCTGATGTTATTTTTAGAACAGACCTGTGGGTGACCTACATGGTTCTTGTGGGTGACCTGGTGCCCGCGGCACCACATTGGTGAACCCTGATCTAATGAATTTTGAAGAGGATGTAATTGAGGTGCAATAAGACCTGAATGGGCAAGCGTAGTTTCATTCATCGTTTTACCTACACGTAATATTTAAAGTGAAGTTTGATTCTACCTTCCACATGCTCCATGTTTTTATCAATAAAGATTTTACAAGAACCACCACTAGTTTTGCATCATTGTTGTCGCTTGATAGCACATTGCTTTTTGGTTCAGGCCTTCATGTTTTTCCACATTGACTTTATCTGATCATCACTTCAGCAGACATGAGTAGATTGAGAATTAAAAACATCAGTTGTCTTATCACATACAGATATCAGATACACATGAGATTTAGCCTTAGTTTGTTTACATTCAGTCACTGAGTTGTATTGCTAAAAAACAGTAGGAACAGTTCTTTTCCAGATGCAATTAAGTTTTGAGAAAGCTTACAATTTGCAGTAATTTTTTTTAATACTGCTATCTAATATCTGTTGAGAAACTGATGATCAGGTTTGAAAGGACAACACTGTTTTAAGGCAGCATAGTAAGTGTGTGCATCCTGAGACTAGCCTAAGCCTAGTTTATTGTTACAACTGCTACATGAGAACAAAAGGGTGTTTCTATTTTGATTGTTCTATAATCTCTTAGTTGTGCACCACCACCAAGTTTAGCTTCCCTGAGCACTAGTTTGGAAAGAAAGCAGTACAGCTTGGTGTTTGATGAACAATCATAACCTAAATACGCTTGTTATGCATGAGCCACCATTAAAATTTTGTTTGAATTTTCTCATAATCTCATAACCATCTTTCAGTATTGCATTCACAAGCAATTTCTCATTGTTGATCAGTCTGATGGAGGCCTAGACCTAATATCCCAGTAGAAATACTCTTCAGTGAAACGCATCACCATTCTATGTGCACTACCAACTTCTTATTCAGTATCTGAAGACTAATATCTGCATTGAGAACAATGGTTAGGTGGAAGGCATGAGACATAGTGGGAGGGGCATGCGCCCTTGCTTGTAGATGTCTATGCCAGAGCCAAAGGTTGAAATTTTGGTTCTGGTTTCACAACCATGGTCCTGGGGTCAATTACAGTTACACCAACTACTCCAGGGGCTACTGAAGAACTGCCCAAGCTTTTTATGTGACACGAGGAACTACATTGTTTCTCTAGTCAGTAGGATACAGTTCACCTGCCCAGCCACATAATTGCACTGATGATAAACTTTTTTTCAAATCAAGAAGATATAAGTGAGACAAAAGCTTTTATTTTCACAGCTGTCCATTTTTGCACTGAAATAATTGCGCAATGCTGTCACTTTGCGCCGTTTCTGAATAGACTCTTTGTCTTGATACTGGCTTAAACCTACACTTTGTCTGGATTAGAATCATAGGTTCAACAGGTGCTCAAAATTAGCTGGTGAACTGCAAAATTGGTTGGTGCATATGAAAATCTCCTTGATCCTTTGTTGATTTGTAGCTGAACTTAGAACTCCATCTGATACACACTGGTGCATTCGACCCTAAAAGCTTTAGGTTTCCTGTAACCTAAGGTTGATGGTACCCAGGAAACGTTATATTAAGCTACTTTTGTGCATAATATCAAGATGAGCTATCAAGGTGAAAGAGTTTTATATGCCATTGCTAATGGTGTTGCAGTAACAATATCTTTGGTGCATTTTTGTCTTACATTTTCTTTGATGTTGGTAATATTCAGAGGAACATTAGGTTGACACTTGTACCATAGTAAGTCACCTGAAATATTTCAACAAGAAAAGCATGCACAGTATGAAATAATGTTTAACACCTTTGTTACATTTGCGTATGTACACGCTTGGTATGGGTTTTTACAGAACAAAAACCAGATTATGTACAAATGCACATCTGGCATCTATTGGATACCAGCTATAATTTTTTTGTGGAAGTTCATATACTTAGATACAAATATTATGAATAGGAATGGATTTAACAAATGAAGCACTTGTTTAACTTCTGTTGCAAAGTGTTTTAGGAAACTAGCGTAAATATGGTGAACTCTCAAATTGCTTGGTACTCTATGCATTTTCCTAGGAAAACCTCGGTGTCAAAAGTGCTAAGATGTGCCATATGTCTCCATCAATGCACGTTTGTTGAATTTGCGCTGTTGAAATGACAGATACTTACAACATCTCATTTTTAATGGTTTATGTTTTTCAGGTTTATAAAGTGCAGGTGCACATTGGAAAAGATACGTGGTTTGTTTTCAGAAGATATGCTGAGTTTGACAAGCTGTACAATTCTGTAAGAAGACTTATATGCAATTGTTCTAAGAATGAACTTCAAATATGTTTTAAAAATTGTTTAAATAATGATCTACTTTGTCATATAACATGAACTGTAAGTTTGAAGTACATCTCCTTTAGAAAACGTGGACTAGTAATTGAGGAACTGCATAGTTAGATGAAAGTTCAAGAAGCATATTTCAGGAGCTGTTGTATATACTGTAATAACATATTGCATGGTGCCACCCATTTACCTAGCCGTTTGCACAATGAATTGTGGATATTATATTGTTTGAATAAATTATGATGTTTTGGCAAATACGTTTTTATATAAAAATGTTCTAACCTTAATTGGTTTATGAAACATTTTAATGCTCCATAGTTCATCTTTATTTTTGCATGTGATAGCAATAGTTTATAAACATTGTGGTTGTCATCATTGATAAAGGCTAGGAAAATATTTTTTTGCAAATGAGGTTATCTTTAATCCTACACAAAAGATCATCTATTGTAATATTAGTCGGCACTCCCAAATACATCCTTTCACAGATTCTATTTTTACAAGCACACCTGGAGTAATTGTAAACAATTACACTTTTTTGAATAATTGTAATCAATTACATGGCCAATTTAATTGCAAGCAACAATTTCACTTTTGCGATTAAACTTGGATCTTCATGCTACGGCACTGCACGATTAACCACACTTTTGGTGGCTGGATTTCTTCCCTTATAATCGGTTCTTATGGTTACGTCTCAATGTAGGTCACTGTCTATGAAAAGAGATCCTTTCTCAGCAAAGAATCAGACACATTAAGATTTTACAGAGTATATATTTCGCCTACAATGTAGGCTTAATGTGTCTGATGTGTCTGAAAAAAAATTTTTTGCTTGGGGGATGCGGGTTTTTTGTGAGTGACGTCATAAGTGGAGGACTTTTAGGCCACCTTGACCCACTTTGCCTGGCCCTGGGCGCCAACTGTTAGGTGGTAGTATTTCGCTGAAGTTTTTACTAGAAACTAGGCTACAATCCGAGTCTTTTGATACGTTGGATGACCTGCTGGGGTTTCGGGTTCAAAAGTTGTGATGTAAGTTAGTAAAAATATTAGACTAATTAGATAATTACATAATTTGTTTATTTTAGATAACAACGTTTGAACCAGAAACGTGAGGAAGTTGATCAAGGGCTCAAAAGACTCAGACTCGAGCCTAGTTTCCATTAAAAACTTAGGCGAAACACTTTGGCCTAGCGGTTGGTCTCTAGGCCAGGCAACATGAGCCAAAATGACCCTAAAACTACTTCACTTATGACGTCAGTCACAAAAAATCCGTACCCCCGAACCAAAAAATTTTTTTCGAGTGCAATCTACTAGACTGGCCAATCCGTTTGAGCTCTTGAACAGCTCTCTACCGCAATCGGCATAGGAGCTAGGGCGTTGGTAAGGCAACCGAAAACTGCTGTTTTTTTGGCCGAAATCCAAGTACGAATATATCGTAGATATATCTCTCAAAGTGTTAATAAACAAAGTACCGAAATGATCAGGCCACTGAAGTACACTAGACAAGCCTTTCCTCTTAAGAGGTTTGAGAGATCACCACTTTTACCCCTGCATGGCCCATCTCTACTATGATGTGAGAAAAAAGTAGAGATAAGTTTACTTCAATAGTTTCCAATTATTTATTTGTCTTTGAATCTTTGAGTTGGATTATAGGCTTAGCCTAACAAAAGTGATAGGATTGCCATGATCACATTCACAATATGGAAATGTTATAAAATACTGTTAAGGCTGTTTGGTTGGCATGGCACTGCATGTGCAATGAATGGAATGTGTGCTGAGAATGCATCTATCTCTGCAGCATGTGGCTACAGTTTGAGTCTTTTGAGCCCTTGATCGACTTTGTAGTGTTTCTGGTTCAAAAGTTATGATTTGAAATAAACAAATTAATTCATTACTAATTATGGGATTAATCAAATATTTTGTTTACTTTAGATCATAACTTTTGAACCTGAAACTCCAGCAGGTCATCCAAAGTATCAAAACACTTGAATTTTAGCCTAGTTTCCAAAAAACTTTAGCAAAATACTACCATCTAACGGTTTGAGCCCAGGGCCAGGTAAAGTGGGCCTAGGTGGCGTAAAAGTCCTTCACTTATGACATCACTCACAAAAAATCTGCAGCCCCCAAGCAAAAAATTTTTTTCATTGCAAACTACAAGACTTGCCGAGTATTTTGAGCATTTGAACAGCTCTCTAGCACTTACGGCGATGGAGTTACACTTGTGCAAACGCATGTGCGATCTGGTTGTTTTGGCATGAACCACTTGATTCAAACTGGCTGTGAAGGTGTTAAGAAAAGCATTTTCTAAGAAAGGAGCTTGTTTGTGATACTATGAATTTGATGTTCACCAAAACTTAATACAAAAATAATTTTACTGATTTTCATACCCTGAAAATTCTGCACTTCTACAATGCCTGTCCGTAATGTTTTCTGATGACTAAAACTGACTTGTTCATACAAAAGAAAAGTAATTTTATTTATTTTTGTATTAGTGCTGATTATAATGTTTGCCGTTAAAACACCCAAACGTTTTCATCACCGTGTTTACAAAATGATGAAAAAGCATCCAGGTCTTTGCCCAGTTGAAATTGGTAAAGGTTTGTTGTACTGTAAGCTCTGAATATTTCAGTTTTTTTTGCATTATCATCACATAAGAAAGTTTTGAGAAACTGTTAGTTGACCTTAATTTTTTTGTGTGCATTTCAACATTTTGATGAGTAAATGAGGCTTGTGATAGTGATTATCTGTACAAAATACAAATTTATAAAATTGCATATATTACCACATTCATTTCATGAAGTAATTCGCTTAAATAGATATGTTTTCAAACTTATTTATGTCTATATTAGAGATAGACCGATATATCGGCCTCAGTAGGTGTTGACAAAACACTATTATATTCCTCATGCATACTAACAACCAGGGCTGGATTTACCTATAGGCTATATATATATAGCTTTAAGTAGAGATTGACCGATACAGCTTTTTTAAGGCCAATACCGATAGCTGATATTTCCAAAATTTTTAAATCTTGTTTTCTGCTTCATTATCAAAATTGTGATGTATTCTGTGCCTTACTTTTTTTTTCAATAACTTAAAAAATCAGGATTTATGAGCTAAAATTTTTGAAATTGCAGCAATTTCAATATTTGATTAACTTGTTAGCATAGTATGCACTGTTTGCAATGAATAAATACAGTGCCATGAATAAAAAAATAATGGTAAAATAACAAAACAATCAGAACAGAACAATGAATGAAAAAGAAGGGCTTACAGTGCTTACCGTATATACTCGTGTATAGGTCGCACCCATAGTTTGTGACTGTCAAAGTGGGAATTTGTGGTTGACCTGTGTATAGGTCGCACCCCTAGTTTGTGATTGTCAAAGTAGGTATTTGTGGTTGATCTGTATATAGATCACATTGTAATAATTGGGAAGTTACACGGCTCAGGCTCATTCTAACGCAAAAGCTATGAAATATTTATCTTTTTCAAAAAAATTTTAGTTACAAATACCATGCTGTCAGATTGCCACACTTGAGTTGTCACACTTGTAATATTAGCTGTTGCGCTGTAATGACGTGCATCGTTGTATCAGTTCAATCTGGAGATACGCACCAAGAGAAATAACTTTGGTTCCGCACTGGTGAATATCTGACAAAAATTCAGGGAGTATAGCAGAACAGCTAAAACACAGATAGCTTATTGGCTCTTCTTTCACTGTGATAAATGAAGGGAGTGAAGTACAACAGCTAAAATGCAGATAGCTTATTGGCTCTTTTTTCAGCGTGATAAATGAGGGGAGTGAAGAGAAGAACAGTAATGAATATATTTGGTGTTAGCATGCAACAGATTAAAGTATGCAACCAGTACCGGTAATAATAACGTTTTAATTTCGAATTAATCGGATCAGCGAGACAGAATCGAATCTTTTTGTGAATCGAATTTGATTTGGACTGATTCTATGAACATCAGTTAACAAGAGGACTGGTGTTTGCATTTATGTCCAGTGTATAGGTTGCACCTAATGTTTTGGCTCAATTTTTTGGTAAAAAAGTGCAACCTACATGCGAGTATATATGGTAAACCAAAAAAAGCAAAAGCGATGCTTGAAAGTTGAAAGGTAGTGATTGGTGAGCAGTGAAAGGAAGAAGGAAGTACAAAACGGATCATCAAGTTAAGGAGGCTAAAATTACTACACCACTGTATTCAATTAACCATTGCCAAAATGAAAATTTTTCCAAACCAGTAACTTTCTTGGCCTATGATAGTATGCTTGTTAACACTTTGAGAGCCAGCGTACGATATATTCTTACTTCGATTTGAGCCGATTTGACTTGAGCCTAGTTTCCAATAAAAACTTCAGCGAAACACTTTGACCTAGCGGTTGGGCTCTAGGCCAGGCAACATGAGCCAAAATGACCCCAAAACTACTTCACTTATGACGTCAGTCACAAAAAATCCGTGCCCCCAACCAAAAACTTTTTTTCGAGTGCAATCTACTAGACTGGCCGATCTGTTTGAGCCCTTGAACAGCTCTCTAACGCAATCGGCATAGGAGCTAGGGCGTTGGTAAGGAAACCGAAAACTGCTGTTTTTTAGGCTGAAATCAAAGTACGAATATATCGTACGCCAGCTCTCAAAGTGTTAATGAATAAGGGTATGTTGAAAGCTTTTTTGGCAGATCATATTGCTTATCCAAAGGCAAATTGACAATGTTTGTCTTTAACAGAGCATGCTGTAATTCTGTTGCATTTTTTCCCTCAATCATATATTTGTTCAATTTTCTTTACCTGCTCATACTTATTGGCCAGGTGTGACATGCAGATGGATGTTTTTTCAGCAAAAATGTTTATGTCAGACATGAAGTTTGATGTTCATAGGCTGGTATAAAACTTTGCAATTGTAATGCTTTATTGCTGTGATGGTATGCAATGTTATTGTTTTTGCAGTTGAAAAAACACTTTCCCAACATAACGTGGAGGTTACCTTCAAAGCGATTTTTTGGAAACAATTTTGATCCTGAGTTTATTAGACAAAGAAGAGATGGACTCAATGAGTTTATAAACACAATTGTGTCAAATCTTGATGTGCTGCAGTTGTGAGTTGTTTGTTTTACTTTGATTTAGATCATAGAATTGATTTGTTACTGATAATTGGTATTTCATCTTGTTATGGATCTACCGTATGTCAACATTTAATCGTCAGGCAAAGTTGTAGTGTTTTTGATGCAGGTCTAGGTTAACAGGATAAAGAGCTAGGTTAACAGGATAAAGAGCTTGCTTGTTGAAGCTCTGGACTAGATCAGCTAGAAAAGTTTCTCATGAGTTTTACTTTGAAAATCATGTCTGTGTCTACATTGGGTTTAGGGCTGAGGGTGCTGCAAATATATTTTGCTGTGCAAAACTTGTCTTCATGCTGTTTACCATCAGCCTACACAGCATAGAGGATTGAAACACAATGTCTTATATTGCTTGGAAAATGACAACTTTAAAATGGTATAAATACACCCAGTGCCACTGTATGGATTGTGCTTGTTGGTAAATAAAATATATGGTTACTATAACAAGGAGTTTACGTTCAGCTAATCAGATTGACAACTTGGCGATATTTTCGAGGGTGGTAACACGGTCCTGCATGCAATGTATATATATATACCCAAAAAATAAACCCACAAAACACTAGAAATCATGGAAATTTAACAAAGAGAACTTCTAAACTACAGGAAAGAGCTATAAATTCCAATAAAAGATCGCATTGCCATTTGTTCTTGAGAAAAATGTAGGAAAGGCCTAAATTTCTGTTGAAGATCTGAGGCAGGGCTTCTCAAACTATGAATTGATGTAATTTTGGGGTCGCGAATCAACTTGGCTTGACAAATCAGATATAAATGTTTTTGTAAACTAATGAGACGTTTACATATATCATTAACATCTAGATCTAGACTATCCATCAAGAGATCGCCTAGAAAAAACTTTTTAAAAATGGGGTTGCAGAACAAAAAAGTTTGAGAAGGCCTGATCTAAGGCAATCGTAGAACCAAAGTCGGCACCATAAAAGACAGATTTTTGAGGGGGCACTAAGGGTCATTCCTTTACACTTTTAGGAAAAGCGACAAAATAGGTCGTACCTGCATGGGGCCCAAAAGCTAAGATGGACTAGGACCCCACGTTCCCTAAATTCATCCCTGGAGACCAGATGATTTTGGGTTTTTAACCCAAAAAGAGGGTGGGCTTATTAACCAGGGGACAAATTTTCACCACTCATGCACATAAATGATTATGGCCGACTCTACTGTTGCTAAAACTTGCTAAATTCATAAAACACTATGCACAAAAAGTTACAGTTAAAGAGCAATTTTCTTTGTTAATAATTATAGTAAAACAATATATATTCATTTCTAAGCATAAAAAGTAAGTTGCCTCATTGGTCGTTGGTGGGCGTAGAAACTGGTCAACATTGCTGTTCAAATTTTCAAATTCATGCATTTTGTCAAATCCTTGGCAGCCACAAGAGATGTTGAAATGTTCAGCGGCAGCACTTTAACCACATTTTATCAGTGCTACGTAATTTTATAAAATATCAAGTTTGTTAGACAAGGCTACATTTGCATGTCTTTTCGCCATTTTTAAAATGAATTCTACAGAGCACCAGTTGTCTTGCGTATTAATTACAGCACTAACATACTATCTGTGATGAAACAATTGAATTAAGAACTAGGTCAGCAACGTAACAAAGTGTGGAACTGTCAAAATCCAGACGAAAAAGTGTGAGTTATGATGTTTTTCACCCAATTTTAAGCAAATGTGTTTGGAAATTGGGTTTATCAACACATTGGCTGCCGGTGTATGAATATATCATACCTGGAAATCAGGGAAAAAACAGGGATATTTTGGTTGACTTGCCAACTGCATAGCTCCTTAGCAGATTGCACTAGAGAGCTGTTCAAACCCTCAAAAAACTCAGCAAGTCTTCTAGTCTGCAATTTAAAAATTTTTTTGGTTTTGGGTTTTTCGTGAGTGATGTCATAAGTGAGGTAGGTTTTTGGCCATTTTGGATCATGTTACCTGGCTTAGGGCCCAGCCACTAGAAGGAAGTATTTCGCTCAGTTTTTCATTGGAAACTAGTCTGGAAGAATCCAAGTCTTTTGAGCCCTTGATCAACTTTCTAGCATATCTGGTTCAAAAGTTACGATTAAAAATAAACAAAATAACTAATTACACTGGTCAACAGCAAAATTTAAATGGTGATTGCAATAAGTGCCCCCTAAAAGTATTTTAGGCACTGATTTAAAAAATATCATTATTTTGTTTGTAACACGTCTAGTTTTTGAGATATCTGTATGTTTTGGTTTGTAGTTAGCTAGCCTACCACAGGCCTATAGACAACAGAAGGAAGCATTGTTTTACATTGTGGCGTAACACAGAATAATAAATTGTTGCAGCAGACATACCATTTGCAAAAGTAAAGCAAGTATTCCAACCCTAATTGAGTGATTTAAATGCAAGAATCTGTTTTAGTGAGTGACATATTGATATCTCTGTGCACACAGGCAACATGAAACAAATCCCCATAGCACATTCCGTTCATTTGAATGAATCATATGATAACAATCAGATTGTTTTGAATGCTTTTTAGTTGGCTACACTGACTACCAGTGGAGCCTGTGTGGAGGTCATAAGCATATTAATGGGAATGCACATAGGAGTTACCAAGTACAGCTGTTTTTATGTTTATGGGACAGCTGCTCTACATGGTATTGCAGATGACTATGGAAAGCAACAATAATCCACGAGAAGTTCATATATTCCTGGAGTGAACAGTGTTTAGGAGTTCAGCATACTCCATTAGTAAGTCATGATAAGCCCTGATGTCACCTCTGCATATAAAATTAGGTTGATGAAAAATTTTGTGAAATGGACAAATGCAATTCCAGTAGCCTTAGTTTAACTATTTGTGTGACAAGTTTCCTGATGTCAGGAAAGCTAAATTGAAAGAAGTAATTTTGTAGGCCTTAGATTTGTAGAGGTTTTACAGATCGGAACTTCGAGTTAAGAATGCACTAGAGTTACAAGCTCGGAAGGCATTCAGGTGGATAGCTCAAACTTTATACGAAATATTAAGGCTCTTTGCTTTTAAGGAGTTGCAGACTTGCTTTAGCTTACATGGAGATGGGCTTGCATATATCTCTAAAGGTGCATTTTCTTCATTCATACCAATGTTTTTTGGAAAACCTTGATCCCACGAGTGACTACCAGGATGAATAATGAATAATATTCAAGCTATGGAAGCAAGATACCAGGGGTTCTGAAAAGATTAATGATGGTGTCACCTGCTGGCTGTTGTCTTGTGGTGATCCAGCCACACTTTTTAAGAAAGTCTTGTTCAAAACACTTGTATAAGTTTTATGTATTCCACTATCAAGGCCAGGAGTCCTCTGTTTATTTGTTCAACTTGTTTTTTTGATCATTCGTAATAAATTAACAAACTTTATATATATCTAGATTGAACTATCAGGCAATTTTTCACTTGTAACAAAAGCTAATACAGGGTGACCCAAAAAGATGTGTACCCATGAAAATTTCAATTGTGACTTTGATTAAAAAGCTATTTATTTCAAATTACAACCACACATTATTCAGTTTATGGAAGACCATCCACCAGAGTTTCAA
>Ga0210059_1006681_pt1 | contig 18460 bp, 14 predicted proteins | sample Ectturendosymbi2_FD_188042 | JGI IMG/M metagenome (GOLD analysis project Ga0210059, IMG submission 188042) | Ecteinascidia turbinata endosymbiont from Florida, USA - Sample 2 (SPAdes) (version 2) | ecosystem: Host-associated > Tunicates > Ascidians > Unclassified | place: Key West, Florida... | reverse complement strand
AAGCCAAAAAGACTTCAACTGCATGACAACGCGCTTTTAAAGCCAAGACCACGTGGCGAGCTGCTATCAAATGCGTTGCACCAATCAACGCGTGAGGAATGCGCGAAACTCGACTAGAGGAATTACTTGGACGTAACAAAGTCTGTCACACAAAATTTAAGATGTGTTACTGAAGAGACACTGCCGACCGAAAGGAATCCTTTCCCAGCAAGAATCAGACACTACGCTCTCACAGAGTATATATCTAGCTTACGAAGTAGGTATCATCCAGCTCTTATTCAAATAGAATCTGTCAAACAAAGATTGCTAGAAGTCGCACAAAGAACGCTTGGGAGATGCACAGAGGGCTTAGAATTGTGTTCTAAGAACCATCTTTCAACCAATAACACCATGCCTGCCAGCTACAATGTCACAACATTAACGACTACGATGGCACAGACTTATCAATGAAAAATCAAAGGCTTGCAGATCTGTTGTTGCAGTGTGGTGTCGTGACTTGTAGCAATCACGTTTAGTATGCTATAAAGAGCACACATAAGTCTATTTGGCAAAACCGTTAGTATCTTGGAAGGGCCCGTCAGGAGCCAGAGCTACCTCTCAAATAGCCGTACCTATGGCTCCGGATCTCAATTTTAAACTGAGCTCCAGCTCCTTCTGCTCCGGTGCTCCAGCTCAGTAGCCCTGAATTATTTTCACAAGAATTCTGAACGTAACACTAGCATCATAATACAATACCTTAGTTAAGCTTTTCATTGGCTTGGTTCAACTTAATACTTTCTTTTAAATAAAATTATTCAAATTTACTACCTTGAGTTTGGTTTATCAGGCTTGGGGGTCGAAAATGACATGTCGAGAGTGAAAAGGGAGCGATGGAAGAAAAAAGTTTGAGAAACACTGTTTTAGATCATAACTTTTGAACCAGAAACGCTAGAAAGTCGATCAAAGGCTCAAAAGACTCAGACGCGAGCCTAGTTTCCAACAGAAACTTCAGTGCAATACTTTGGCCTAGTGGTGGGGCCCTAGGCCAGGCAACATGAGCTAAAATGGCCCCAAAACTACTTCACTTATGACATCACTCACAAAAAATCTGCAACCCCCAACCAAAATAATTTTTTTCAGTGCAGACCAGAAGACTGGCCGATCCGTTTGAGCCCTTGAACAGCTCTCTAGCATAATTGGCAGAGGAGATATGGCGTTGGCAAGGCAACTGAAAATTGCTGGTTTTAGGCTGAAATCTAGGTACAAATGTATCGTACCCCGGCTCTCACATTGTTAAGAGCTTTACTTTCCTACTACCGAAATACCGAATCAACATTAGCTAGCACAACAAAATATTCAGGTGTGCTGTTATTGTTTTCAAAAGTTTGAGCATAGCAAAACAGGAATGGAAATACCAATTAGTTTTTAAACATGCAATACAGCAGATACATCTTGCCATAACAGTGCATGATATGGGTCGGTCTCCTATGCTTTTGGCAAAATCACAAAACTGCATTTTCAACGTTGGTATTATTTTGCATTGTACTTTGAATCACTGCAGATCTATGAAAAATGTAAGGTTACTAGCTATTTTCATAAAAATCTTAAAATCTACATCACATTAAAAATAAAAATCAAAAAAGTGCATAAAAATTGCAGAAAGGTCAGCACATTACATACTGGCTTTGATAAACTTGCAATCGGTCACTGGCTTCAGTTGGTGATATTCCGTCAGCCATTGGTCCCAAGTTATCATAAGATTCTTGGAATGCAGCAGATGCTGCATGAAATTTTTCCACTTTTTCAATCAGATCTGATCGGAATTGAGGTTGCACTGCACATAGTCTGTTTTGAATCTTCAAAAAATGATACATTATCATAGGTGATGGCAGTTTGCACTGCCTTCAAAAAAAAACAACAAAAAAGCAATTTCTACACATTGTCGATAAATAAACTGCTGCACAAGAACACACAAGTTTGAATGGCAAGACTTCAAACACTATAATTCCCTTTCAGTGCTTTCTTGTACAAAATGAAGGTGACTGCAACTACAATGAGGCAGTTAGGTTTGCCCCTGTTGAGCAATACGTGGTGGTACTAAATTGGTAAGTGCATTGCTATGTTGATGAACAAGCTGCATTTCATTTCATTATTTCTTGAATAAAATATCTTATAAAGAAATACCTAAATGGATGCATGGCAAGAAAACCTTTTTGTGCCAGGAGGAATATTAGGGAAGATCTAAACACGAAATAAGCAATACACATTTTTCACAAATTTTAGTTTATGTAGATGCGTAGTATTGCAGCACAAGGAATACAAGTGTTTTTTTCCTTTGTCTAATTTTGGTTTAAACCACTTACACATCATTGTCAGTTGAATCGACTCATTACATTAAATACTAACTTTCCATTTAATTCCAACTGTGGCATAATCATACAAACTGTCACTTGTGTCAGTGAAAAGCATGCTCACTCTTTGAACTTCCTACTGATTTCCAAAGACCATTACATTCAGTTACAAATTGGTAAGTCTACAAAAAGTTACACTTCATGCACTAGATCTCATTTTCATCAAACTAAACACAGCAACCAAAACGACTTGCGATAGGAGCTCAAGCAGCAAGTGCACATAGCTTCACATTGTTGGTTCTGTTGCTGGAAGCAACAACACACATCACACACCGTGATCACTCTATAACAGTTGCCACACATACAGTGTATAGGTGCTATTCTTAGAATACATCTCATTTGTGTTGCATAGTGCACGTGGTGCCACACCAACCAAGAGTACTCGGCAAGACGAAGTAGACTAGAGGACAGTGTTCCCACCTTTGGTGAATTTTTCCCTAGATTTGGAATCTCATCAACATGTGGGGAAAATCTAGGGTGTTGAGGAAGATTTCAGGAAAATTCAGATTTTTGTGAGATAAAACTGTGATGGGATATGGTCACGTATCACTCTCAGCTTCATTTCCATACATACTGTATCTCAATAAATCTAATAACACAAGGATTTCTTCAGGTTGAGTGGAGTGTTTCTGAAGTTTTACTGAATCTTAAGTGGGGTTTCTTTGTGATAGGGGGTGCAAGGATATCTACAATAACCATCAGTGTTGCTGCACTACAAAAACCGTCATTTAGCCAACCCAAAAGGGGACCGCCAGGCCGTGTGAGGCTGGAAGAACTCAGTGGTAAATCTGTTTTTTCTTCACTGAGACATTTCAGTCATTTGTTCCACAGAGTTTTTTTTAACTTGCTGAAGCATCATTCACTAGACTACCTTTTCAAACATTATGACCGAATTGACAAAAAAAAATGTTGTCATTTCAAAAAATTTTAGTCTATTACCAAAAATCGACTGAGAAAACACATGGCAAATTGAAAGGAATATGAACATGAGAAAAAATGATATTGCGACCTACTTTATGCTGGTGGTGAGGGAAAGACATAACGTGAAGTTAAAGCAGAGATTCCTTTCAATGTCCCCAAAAGTAAAACTAGCAGAACATATATTATAGAAGTCAAAAGCTGACTACAGTACTTGCATTTCTTTTAACACCTTCACTGCGAGGTGGATTTTCCCTTTGAAGGTATAATTTGCCCATATGGGGCAAGTCTGCAACCCCATTACTTACAAGGCGATTTAGCTATAGAGCTGTTCAAATCCTCAGAAGATGCAGCAAGTCTTCTAGCTTGCATTGAAAAAAATTTGACAATTTTGGGTTTCAGGTTTTTGTGGATGATGTCCTTTTTGGCTCAGGTCATCGGCCCCTGGGTCCCAACAGCTAGATGGGATCACGTTTTCTGTGGAAACTGGACTAAAATCGGAGCCTTCTGAGCCTTTGATTGGCTTTCTAGCATTTCCGTTTACATAGTTCCAGTAACTACCATCAGTGGCACAGTTGATCATTAAAATGATCAACACCTATCAATTGCCAAAATCATCAGTGATTTTGACAACCTACCATTGACCAACTCAGAGATCTTAACAGGCCTGTCTGTCTACTTACCACATTTGCTTGGGAAAGTAGTTTATCCCAGCTGTACCTCAATGTGTCGACTTTGTTCATTTCTTCTGGATTAACCTGCACGTTAAACTTCTGCATAATAGCATATGCTTCTTCAACAGGACCTGGAAGATTGTATACATAACATAACAATAAAAAATGCAATAATTTTGTTGAACCTTGAGCATATATTACAGAAAATTCCACCTTTTGCCCAGCTAATCAATTGTAACAAAATTTCTCAATTGCGTATTCTTTACTGATAGCAACGTCCATTAATACAAATTAGAAATCACTCTAAAACAATACGCATTGGTTGATTTTATGTTGCACCAACATGCCTGACCTTATCAATCATACATACTTAGATCATGAAAATGTTTGAACACCTTTCCAGTAGTTGCCCAGCTTGAAACATGTGCAATACTCACAATATGTTGTCCAGGGCTTCATGTTTCACAAAACGTTTCATCACAAACTAAAAGTGCCAAACTTACACACTAACAATCAAATTTCAATGATAATTACTATATGAATATAAGTTGGACCAAGGGTTGCAGTGTGACAGGAATGTCTGCAAATGGCATTTCCATACTTTTATCATAGCAACCTGCCTTGAGATGCTTATTTTTCTCCAGATTCCTTGTGTGTACCACTATCGCATAAATGAATAAATCACAAGCTATCTCACGCCTAGGGCGTTGGTAAGGCAACCAAAAACTGCTGTTTTTTAGGCTGAAATCGCAGTACGAATATATCGTACACCGGCTCTCTAAGTCTTAAGTCACAGACTCACACCCATTTATATATACCTCAACTGTATCTTTTTCAAAGACATTGTTGCAATCGGAAAGCCCGAGCTGCATGTGCGCAAAGCTCCACACCGTGGCAGCAAGCAACAATAGAGATCATGCACAGCAATCACTCTTCACGTACACTAGTTGTTATATTCAATCATTAACACGTTAGTATTGCCTGAGATTACATGTCACAATCACTCTATTACTGCTTGTTCATGCCATTTATATATGGGTGTTGTTCTTCACGCACCCATCAACAACAAATCAACAAATCATCAATAAATCAACAACAACAAATAAAATAAAAAACAACATTCCTTCAAATGCAACCTCTAGGACTGAATGTAAAATTGTGAGAACTTCATGAAAACATTCAGGAAACACAACACAACAAACAAAAACGTATATTCACCAAAACAAGGTTCTCTGGTTAAACATACATACACTTGCATTATATTAGCATGAAAACACAGTAACACCAACTTGCTAAACAAAAAGACCACATATAATGCAAAGTCAACATTGCAAGAAACGCTGTCTCAAAAAAATAGAACTGCATTTACTAAAGCAGATTGTTACAAAAAAACTGCAAAACACTAGGACAGAAATGAACAGTGTGGAATACTTTTGAATAAATAACAAAAACATATCACACCTAAAGTGAAATCAATTTTTGTGAATTCAGCTTTGATCATATCCAGAGCTTTCATAGCCTCACGAATATCATCAAGATCTTTGATGGGTCGTGTCAATTTTTTTGAATACTCAGTTATGAATTCAAACAAACTTTCCATTTTTCGGCGATACTCTATGTTAAGGTGCTTGCACAAGATCACCTAGAAGAGACACAAAAGAATGAGAGACTGACAAGGATATCAGCAAAGAAAAATTGGTTATGTTATAAACATTACATTCCAAGCCTTTATTTCCACTGCAAGAGATGCTTTAATATTTTCAGAAAGTAGCAAAAGTGGGCCAACTTCAATGGCGGATGGTAGTTTCTCCACTGACTGGTTGACCTCTTCAAAGCGCATAATTTCTGCTCGAAACTCAGTCAGAAGAGGATTAGTTGACATAAACCTTAAAAAGACAAACAATTACACACAGACAAAACAAGTGAAAAGCAACTTTGATTTGGGAATGGTAACTCATTGGCAACAGTCATCATAATGAACAAGCTGTTAATCCATTAGTGACCAACGCCAAAAATACAAATCATATCCTTATGGTTTTTCAGTATCCTTTAGCTATATGCCCTGACATAAAAATTAGGAAAAATTGGGTGAATTTTTTGCAGTTTCTTAGCGATAGCATGTTCCATGAATGGAACAATGGTCCAATGTGGGATCATTGTTGCGCCATAAAACTAATTAACATTTCCTATTCTTTCTTTTCTATTGACAACTGTTCAGACATAGCTACACCACTATTTTTATTGTCGCCTTGATGGCTATGTACCAACCAGGCATGTAGCCAGGTTTCAGGGTTTGGGGGGACAAAACACACCTTTCCTTTAAGTTAAACAAACTGTAACATCGCAAATCAGTATTGTTACCAGTGTTAAAGTTCCTTAGTACAATTTATTTTCTAACAAGGTTAGCTTTTTACGCAATGTGCGGTGGTGTTGCGAGTTAGCTTAACGATTAAACAGATTAAAGCTGGGCATTTGCAAAATTTGTTAGTCTTCTTAGGTTTGAATCACACGTATATCTACCTAAATATAATAGGAAATTTTCTAGGCACAACAAAACTTGATGGGCATTGCCCCCGAATGCCCCCCATGGCACTCCATTAAGTGTGACGTCATGGACAAGTTTAGTGCCAATGGAATAAGGGTATAAATCATAAAACTATCAGAAGGTTTTGCACATAGGTGTCATTAGACATATGGAAATCTCCCATCATGCAATACAGATGTGACGAAGTGGCACTGGGACCACCTGCATCAAAAACATCAAATTTAAGATTATCAAAAAGGACGGGTTGCCAGTGCATAGGCTGCTCATTACTAGAGCGAAAACCTAAACTTGACCACACAAAACTTTTGACTGGGCCACATGCAGCCTGCGAGTTGGACACATGATCTAGCCCAGGGGTTCCCAACCTTTCTCTTACTATGTATCCCTTCAGCATTCTGACAGATGAGCATGCACCCCTTTAGCATTTCGAAAGATAAGCATGTACCCCTTCAGTATTTCGACAGATGAACACGTGCCCCTAAACTTTCTTATGACAAATTATTTTATCATGATTAATCACAGAATTTAAAAATAAGCACATAACGGCTTTTTCAAATAATTTTTACTGATACATGTATAAATTTAGGAAAAGAAAGATATGTAAATATATATTTCTCTTCTATTGCTAACCTTAATGTACCCCTTCGGATAGGCAAATGTTCGGATAGGCAAATCTAGGAGTACATGTACCCCAGGTTGGGACCCTCTGATCTAGCCAAATGCAGATTTTGCTAGATGCTGAAGTAGACAGAGTGACAACATAGCATCAAGACTATGACTTTTAGAAGAGGAACAAAGACATAGCATCTTTGTCTCCTTGCAATTAAACAGCAGAACCGTTTTTGTATGGCAAAGCCGTAGGAAACTTGTATAAAAAACCAAATACAATTGAGCACATAAACCATACGACAAAAATTCACAGGTGTACAAGCACAACTGGCAGAAATTGCAGCAGTGCCATACATGCCCACACCTAAATTTGACACTCATGCTTAACAGTGAAAGAAACCTGCAAAAAAGAACAGCATCAACTAGTATTACATGTACTGAAAAAATCAAACATTGCCAAGACAATTTAGTGGGCAAAATGCAAAATTAAGCAAATGCATCAGCACTGGCCAAAGGAGTTTTCATCACCTAGCTTGTGTGCATACAAACAAGATGAATATTGCGATTCAACCTAAGAGACTTACTCCTTCACTTTGTTTTCCCTGTCATCCTCCCACAACATGCTGAAATTGTTGAATTGAGCAAGGTGCTTTTTAACTGGCTCTCTCATACTGTTCATTGCACTGGCCAGCATCATCACAAGTTTGGTAACATCTTTGTGCTCAGATATAGCCTTTTGAGATAAAGTGTATTTGTGACAAACTTCATTATAAACTTTGCAAAAATATAATATAAATTTATGATCAACTTGCTTCTAACGTATATCCATATCAGTCAAACATGGTACAATCAAACACACCTTGTAATGATTCTGGAACTTGTCCAATTGATATTGCAAACCAGCAAGACTAGTGTGCCTTCGACTTTCAGCTCGTTTATTAAAACGATTTGCAGAAACTCTGCTTTCAGGATAAACTTCTTCTTCAGGTACATCTTGACCCCAGCACAGAACACCTCTGCTAACCTCAACAACACACCTGCATCAACAAGAAGATGTTTCATGCAAACTTCTGCATTGTTTTTACACTTAAATCCACCAAAATATTAATCTCTGAAATCACAGAAATCAATACAATTTCAGTGCCTCTGCTACCCAGAGCAGAAAATAGTTATATTAGAGATAAGCATACCATATCTTTCGATTGTAAGCTGCGGCTTCCAAAGCTTTTTTTTTTCATTTCAGGCAGCTAACAGTCAAGAGCAGCTTACATTTTTTATTTCTTTACCTCATTCAAAGGTATTGATGATGCTCAGTCTACCTTCAGCTACGTTTTGCCAATCAAACTCCCTTTTCAAATTCTATTCCCTTGTAATGGGGTAAGCATCATTACCAGGGTTGTGAAACACAAAACGTGCTGGTACACAAAAGCATCTCACAGGCTTAGGTAACCAATGTTGTTCAAATGTGGCTCAAAACCAAGGGAGGCTGACATTAATTTTCAACAATATTTCGTGCAGCTTACAATCAAGGGTGGCTAACAAAATCAAGGTTGGCTAACGTTTTTTGTGTCACCCTGTACAAAAATCTTTGTCAAGAGCATTATAACTACTACTATTTTTCGATTTAATGCCACCCTTGACTTTAAGTCATACTTTAACATACGTACCTAAGCCTCAGATGTTTCATGTGCCAACATGTTTTACTTTTAATTGGCATGCCCTGGTAATGATGCTTACACCACTACAACTGCTTTCTGTTATCACAATCCCTCAAATGGTAGAGGATGCATGATGCTGAAGAGAAGAATGCAAAAACAGTTTGGTCAACAAAACGCAGCCAATGAAAGACCATCCAGACCTTTCAACAAAGGAAAAAAATGTCAGCCATCCTTCATTCTAAGCTGACATGAAATGATGAAAAACATGAGCCATGGCTTGCAATCGAATAACTACAGTACACGAATCATCTGCAGCTTTCACTGTCAACTGTCTTTCAACAAAATTTTAATGGTGTAATTCTGACTTCCGATCATTGAGATTGCATTGCATCCAGTTGGTATACAGTTAAAACATGGTTCCTGTCACTACAGCCCATCAATTCATCTCTTTTATTTTTATGAAAGTTATGTCAAACAATAAACAGAACTTCAACAATAAACAGAAAAGTAATTTATTAATATTACAAACTTTGTTCGTGACATGTTTTACACCAAAATTAAAATCACAGAACATTATAAAAATGTTTTGATTAGAAAACCCTCCAAATCTATATATGAAATCTACATCTGTACTTTTGCCAAAAAAATTTTTCCTAGGCTAACTTTACTGTTGAAGTAAACTTTCTTTCTTAGAAAGTTATCATTGTGCAGATAATATTCAAACACTTTGCTTCAGAATGCCACATAACCACTGTGGTTTATCTACTGTTGTTATTGTTTAAAAACTGCCGTTCCATGGCTCTTGCATTTTTTGCATTGCGTCATTTAATCTAATAAAATCTTCTTTTGCTATGGTTGCACAAGGCTCAAAAGATTCAAATTCTAGCCTGGTTTCCAAAGGAAAATTTGAGCAAAATACTTCTGATTCACGGTATGGCCCTAGGCCAAAATGGCCAAAAACCTACCTCACTTATGATGTCTCTCACAATAAATCCAAAACCAAAAAAAAATTTTTTTCATTGCAGAGTCAAAGACTGGCCGAGTCTTTTAAGGGTTTGAACAGTTCGCTAGCGCAATAGGTGGAGTTATGCAGTTGCTAAAATATGAGAAAACTGTTTTGATTTAGGCTGATTTTCAAGTTCAATACATTCGTACGCCGGCTCTCAATGTGTTAAGTGACTCACGCAGGTCTTACAGGTAAAAAGAGCCCGGAGCTAAAGGTGTTAGCACCGACACCACGGGCCGTGAGGTTGTTTCAAGTGGCCCGCGATGTAATACGTTCATAAGCAGACTTTTTTATTTTTAGTATATTTTATAGGCTCAAGTATATTTGCCATCAAAACACTAAAAAATTATACCTGTTGTTTCTGTTATGGGCCTACCACCCAAAAACTTGTGTAACAAACGCTTCGAAAATATGTCATTTGGTTTACATCCATACAAGCTGGCAACACTGCATGCAACTATGGGACTCATTATTACTTCATGTTCTCGCATAAAACTAATCAAAATCAAAGGATTTGTTATGTCACAATAGCTTCTTGTTACCTCACAAAAATGGTTGGGCAGGTCTGGTGTACATTGTACACCACTCGCCACAATCTGCAATCTCTTTTTCTTCTTCTAAAATATTGTTGGCAATATTTGCAAGGGTATTTTTCAATGAAAGTTACACTTCCTCGGCAGGTATCATTGGCTACATTGTGAAGTTGTTGTCTACAAAGCTGTGAAACAATGCAAAACACCCTAACGATGCTACACTGTTCATTTAGTCCAGGGGTTCCCAACCTTTCTCTGACCATGTACCCCATAAGCATTTCGACAGATGAGCATGTACCCCTTAAATTTCTTACGACAAAAACACTGAGAAAAATAATAAAAATTCAAAAATTTCATATTTTTGAATAATTGGAAAAAAGCAATAGGTAAATATAGTTTCCCTGGCATGGCTAAAGTTGCAATTGCTAAGGTTGCTAACCTTAAACATTACCACTACACTATAAATTCAAACTAAAAAAACACATTGCATTGGCATACTTTGCTGCTTCGTTGATGGCTGCTTGCATTTCCTCAAGATTTGGTTTCAGTTCAATATTGGGAATGGCAAGTTCAACATTAGTAACAAGTAATGGAGACATGCCTTCTCGTGTTAGCAAAATTGTGGTGCCCTCATGTCCATTGTCTGCTCCTCCCAGCATCCTTGTATATGATGATTTTGGATAGAATACCCTGAGTTACCAATTGGAAAATTAATATTTTGTTTATTTGTTAACAGCAAACATAAAATCAGGGTTCCCACACATTATCAAACACCCATTTCCATACTTATGCTAAACCTTTTCATTCTGAATTTAAGAACTTTACTACCATCACTTATCTTCATTTTAGCATGATTTTATTAATGGAGCACAATGCAAAAAAACATCTGGAAAACTATCATTAGCTGCAGAAAACAAAATTTGAACCAAAAAATGGCTAATTTTCAAATTTCTATACTTTCTTAATATTTTTTGCACATTTTAGCAAAATTAAACACTTTTTCAAGGTCTTCACAACCTATTTTACAATTCAATACTTTTTCAATACGTTCAATATCAAATGGGAACCCTGATAAAATGTAAATTTGCGTTACTGAACCTTCTCTTGATCAAATCCAATGAATGTCTGGTGCATTTTAGTAGAGCCTCCATTGTTCTTGTTTTAAAATACTCTGTAAGTTCTTCACATTCAGCTGCAAATGCATCATCATCATTGAAATCAAGACTATCTTTGTATTTAGCTTTAGAACTTCCAGAGGAGTCGGGGCTGAGCCTGCATCATTGCAACAAAAACAAAATATTTTAAATTCAATTGTAGATTTTCATCACGCAAATCAAAGTTCTAGGTTTGCTTCAAGCTTTTGAGGAATCAACCAACTGCGCTATACTTTCACTTTTTAATGATGATTCTCACTAGCACATACTTGTACTTACGTAACTACTCTCCACATGTGAGATAAGGAATCTATCGGCAACTCTTTAAAAGGAAATCGATTTCCCTTAACACTATGCATCATTAGTCCTAAAATCTGCAAGCAATGCTAATAGGTGAGATGTTGAAAGGCTAAACAAGACCAGAGAAAGCAAACAAGCTCAAGACTACAGTGAATAAATCAAAACACAAGCTGCAACAATTAAAAACTGGAAAATACGCCTTTCTCAAATTTAATTGCATTCACTGGAACTTCACATCTAACTTAAGCTAATTATATATCCTTGTTCAATGCAACCGATCCATTTACACTTGAAACAACACAACCTATGAGTCACAGCAATGGAAGAATGTGCAAGGAATGCCACATTCATTGCATTGGCAACCAAGTTCTAGCATGCACCTTCAATAATGCTATTACAGGTATCAACCTTTGTCATTGCCAGCATTTTGGTGACAAAAAAAGGGCGAAACATACAAACGACAAAGGTAAAGATAGCCAAAATTATGATTTCACCCAGGGAAGGATCCTGTTTGGAATATTCATGTGCATCAAGTTGGTAACACCAATCATCTTCACTCATCTAGGGAGTGAAAAATGGGTTATTCAGGATAAATAGCAATGTCCACACAACTGCCAAATTTTAGAATCCAAAGCAACACTGCAAGACACAGTTTTTCCAACCATACTGTACATAGTTCACAACAGACAGAAGTGTTTTACGTATTTTGAATGTTTCTGCACCAAATTAAACAAACAAAATAGTCCAGTGTAGCACAGAAGCACAAGAAATTGAAGTTAAGCAATAAAAATTAAATTGTCACTTACTCAACGCAGTATCTCCCGGAATGCTTAGCAAACACTTGAATGAGGTCTTGAACAGCATTTTCAATGTGCTGACTGCGTCGATTCAAGTATTTTGCCATGTTCTCCGTATGTTCACGAGTACTAACATCAACAACACAAAAAACTTGATTAAAATAAAAAAAAATATTGATGAACACCAGCCTGGGCACAAGAACATCTTGCAGGCAAACTACAATAGGAGTCTTCTCACCATGAAAGAAAATCATTAAGACGGTAGGTTGTTTCATCATCCAAATCAACAAGAGCTGTTGTTGCAATATCCTGCAGCATGTCATCTACACGAGCTTCCTTGAGGTCATTGACTTCACGAATAACACGCTTCAATTGATTAAGCTCTTTCTCAACATTATGAAAGTAAAGCTATAAAAACAATTTATATTTACTTTGCATTGCATACCATTACGTACCAAGAGTATTTTGACCTTTCGAAGGACAACACAAATACTGCACAAAATGGAAAACAGTAACACTACACAACTGCAAAACATCGACATATGTCGTCTTGCATAACATACATACACAAAAATTGTGCATAAAGCAAGCACGAACCATTTATTCTCCGCACAAAACTAGCAAAAAGATTTAGTATTTATGATGCTGCTTATAAAATGCAAAAATGTCTTCCCATGCAACAGAAAAGCATAAAATTTTTCACATTATTTCAATAAGTTTTTTAAAACTTGCTTTGAAAAAATTTATCAAACCAATGTTTTACAAAACGAAAACTTAACATATCAGTAACAACCAACAAATATGTTCAAACATAGTTCAAGTCAGTGTTAACTTTTTCGGTCATTTTTCAAACACAGACCAATTTTTTTTAATTGACTCAATAGATGAAGTCAATTCAATCATAATGTTAAAAAAGGTAGGCTAGTGAATGCTGTTATGGCGGGTTTTAATAATATATATGAGACAAATGACCAAAATGCCTCAGCAACAAAAAACAGGTTCAAGTTATCTTAAGGCTTCTGTCAAGCTCATGAAATGATACATAGCATAATTTCGCATGAACAGTGCATTTCATCATCACCAATCACTACATTCCACAAAATGCAACACCAGAGATTCCTGAAATGTGACATTGAAGTGATAAAAAGAGAGGACACATATATTACCAGGAACTAGATAGCTTCAGCTGACATTTTCGTGTGAGTTAACAGAAATATCACAAACTTCTTTTCCCAAACTCCTTGTTACGCTGTGATATTTTCATTCCACCACTAAATCATGCTAGTTATCTAACACAGAACTGAAATAGAAGCTATTGAAAGATGTGTAGCTTGCAAAATTTTTATGAGATATAATAGTATCAAGATCAGTAACAAGCATCTCATCTTCACATCAACTTGATGGATTTATTTCAAAACAAATTAGTGAGATAACATAAGACATATACGAAAAGCTGCAAAACCAAGCCACACTCCACATGCACAATCCTTGTTTTTTGTTTGTTGTTTTAAAATAAACCAAATACCACTGCCTTTTAACTTTTTTCAACTTCGTTCACCTGTGCAATCGATTGCTGTATTCCCATTCACTCCATTGTGAATGTATGGCTGGTGTGACAAAAATCATACTGTAGTACAACAAATGTTCATTGTAAGACAACCTTAATTGCTCTGCTTTATCAACAGCTTGCTTTCTGCTATCTAGCAAATTGGCTACTATCTTCAAATATGCATTGGTTACAACTCAGCTTTGCAAAGTGTTGTTTTCCTTTCATCAACACACATACTTTTTCAAAATAAATAAGAGGCTTTTTATTAGCTGGGTCCATGCTGTTATTTGAAAAAATGTGGAGACCTGTTTTGATCAACGCCATGTTCATAGGCATTGGAAGAGGGGGAGAAATCCAAAAATTTAATTTTGAAATGCGACATTTTCCTAACAAATCATTAGCAGAAAAGGTTACTTCCTTAGTTTCTAATGATCAAATGAAATTTGCCACTTTTGGCCCCCATTGCAAGAATCCTTCATACTGCCCAAGGAAAACCCATTATTGGCCCTTTCTTCTGATGCCCATGACCGTGTTTGTTTGGCAAACTAGTCCACAATTTTGAAAAAGCCAAACATTGGTTGCTGTATTCACAAACCATTGTAAAACATGCATTGAGCAGACGGCTCATGGCATGATTCTTCACATTTGGGATGAAAAAAATCGGTATCCTTCAGGGCCCACAATTGTCTCCTTTGTAGTCATTATCAGCCACAACTTGCGAACGGACTCCCTTGAGAGTCAGTAAGGACATCTTTAGATTCAGAAGACAGGAATCAATACAATGAGTGGCAAAAAAGAGCACCTTAACACCTTCAGCACTTAGTCAATTTATTCCTTCAAAGGTTTAATTTGCCCATTTTGGGCAAGTCTTTGCAACTCCATAACTCTCCAGGCGATTGAGCTAGATAGCTGTTCAAACTGTCAAAAGATGTGGTGTGTCTTCTAGTTTGCATTGAAAAAAGAATTGAGAAGTTTGGGATTGCAGCTTTTGTGTGTGACATTGTAAGTGGAGTAGGTTTGGGCATTTTTGGCTGAGGTTATCAACAGATGGAAACCAACTCATCCGCCCGGTGCAGAAGGTGCTTAGAAACACTGCTTCAAACCATGAAGGACAACTCACAAGAAAGATTAACAACCTTACACATGAAAATAGCAATCAGGCCAGTTACCATTGGGGCTATTGAACAGATGTAAAAAGCACATGACATAAACCTTGTGATTAAGAGAACTCCATGTTGTAAATATCAACCCATGTCGAATAGCTCTGTCAACTTGCTTTAAATGCTGCTTCATCAAGGGCATGAAAATGGTGGGAATACTCTCCTTTGCTTTTGCATAATCACTCAGCAGTCCCTCCAAAGTTTCCTGTTATCAAAACATCCAATCAGTGAGCTTTTTGCTATGTTTTGATCAACTAAGAAACCATCTGAAATTGCACGAAGTTAAATCAGACAATAAATGCAACAGCCACCTGGCTGGAAATGAACACAGTCTGACAGCAGGCCTAATGTATGATGCAAACAAGCAGAGGCCAATGGAACGTGGCAAATAATCAAAAATCAATTAATTAATCAGTGAAGGTGGCTACCAGGGCTAGACAAACTGTGGAAATCAGGAAGGACCTTCCCAAGAAAAGGTACACGCTCCTGAGAAATTAATCAGCTGCAAGTCAGGTAAAATCAAATAAAATGCACAAAGAATTGCAAGAAAATCACAAGACGGGCTGTAAGAATTTCCTCAATGCGTCAAGGTGGCCCAATATCTAGTCTCGTAATGCGAAAGTTATGCGCACGTAATAATATCTCTTTACTGCTGTGAACTCCTTGAGAGCCGGTCTACAGTATATTCAAACTTGGATTTCGGCCTAAAAAACAGCAGTTTTCGGTTGCCTTACCAACGCCCTAGCTCCTCCACCGATTGCGCTAGAGAGCTGTTCAAGAGCTCAAACGGATCGACCAGTCTAGTAGATTGCACTCGAAAAAAAATTTTTTGGTTGCGGGTGCTGATTTTTTGTGACTGACATCATAAGTGAAGTAGTTTTGGGGTCATTTTGGCTCATGTTACCTGCCCTAGGGCCCAACCGCTAGGCCAAAGTGTTTTGCTGGAGTTTTCATTGGAAACTAGGCTCGAGTCCGAGTATTTTGAGCCTTTGATCGACTTTCTAGTGTTTCCGGTTCAAAAGTTGTGATCTAAAATAAACAAATTATTTAATGCCCAACTCATTTGACCGTCTATTTACTGCTGTAAATTGTGCCCACACCCATGAAACTAGGTCTACCTCAGGCCAACACTTCTGCCACCAAGTCTGCTCCCAATATGGAAAAAGATCAATCAAATTCAAAGGCCCAAAAATCTGGCAGCAAATAGATTCCTCTCTAAAAGAATTGCCAGCAATCATCTTCAAAAAACGATACAAAAACTCGATTATAGAAAGTTATAAGAATCACGAGTAATGCTTTCCACATATCCTCTTGTTTGTAGCCAAAGAATCACCCTGAAAGTCAACATCTATCTTCTTAGTCGAAATTACTATAGTATATGTAATATAATACGACTGTCTGTCATTCCATGTTCGTAATTAAATGCTAGTATGTGTATATTTGCGTGTATTTGTAGTATACTACTGTACTACAAAATATATCTACTTGTAGATATGTCTCTGACTTGTCTCTTAGTTGTTTACCTTTGCGCCAAGCATCTAAATGCGCGTGCGTCGCATGTCTTCGCAACAGTCATAGCCTATCGGCGACCAGCCGACGGAAACCGCTGTAGTTTTTTTTCTGCTTGTTTGCTGCACCTGAAACTAAACACGATGCTTCTATAAGGTGATAACAACATCTTCTGTGCTTTTCAGATTTTTCCTGCTATTAGAACAGAAGCGGTGCTGTTTTGTTTCAGCAGTGAAGAGCTGACAACTGACGAATGTTCGCGCAATGTCTAAATAAATTTCAGCTTGTGTTTGGGTTGTTTTCGCGTACTGGATTTTGTCGAAACACCTTTCGTTTACAGTGTGTGCAGCAAAAATAAACTGAAGCTTGAAGCTCAGGAAGTGCTGTTGCAAAATTTATGCGAATCGAGCCTAGGCAAAGCGATTATTAGGCGGTATGTAGAGCTTTGGAGCGCACATGCGATTGCATACTCAGTCGAAAAGCAGAAAATCCCTTCTAGGCTGAGGTGTTAAATAAACAGTTATAACTTTTTTTCCTCTGAAACTTATTACTTGAAACTTCACAGGATGCTTGAAAATAGGTCTAACAACATACTCTGTGAGTTCAAAAGTTTTGCAATGCTTTGAATAAGCGCAGTGAACCTTCAAAGTAAAAAAACAGTAAATCCACCCCAGTTTTCACCCAATACACCCATCTAAACAAGGTGGAAACATTTTTTGGTTTTGTTCATCAGAAACTAGACGATCAGCCGAACATTTCATATGTAGGAAGTTTTTTACTAGCATGCATCGTTTTCCCAGCACAGCCTTTCCAAAGAGCACCTTGCCCACTCAAGTGTCACACACAAAACCATACCGGCAGCATATCAATAGAGCCAAGTACGAATATATCGTAGACCGGCTCTAAAGACAGTTGACAGTTTGATAAAAAAAATTTCTTGGCAAAACAAAATTTGGAGAAGCACAAAAAAATTTAGGGAGGACTGCCCCCGAATGCCCCCCGTGGCTACAGGTCTGATTCCGATTTTCCGGATACCTCACTAAACTGACATTTTTTGATGAAACAAAGTAGTTCGGATAAACGAGGTCTGACTGTAGTCACTGTATTTTCAGGAACATAAGGCCCACAGGATTATAAAGCGCAGTGTCAAAAATTGAATGCTAGCTGTTCTCTTTGAAGCAAAACTTATAAAACTCAAACTGTATTCAACTCTTTCCCAATAACTGTCGAGCGCCTGAGTCACCACTGGGAGTTTAATCTGTCATTACATATGAGGGAGTTTACTCTGTCACACATGCCTAATCCGCTAGACACGAATAGAATAAAATAAAAGCTGTGCACGTGTTTTCGGCGATTCAGCGTGCGCCAATGTAGTCAGGAGCCTCGCCGAGTTATACTACCTGTGTATGTGGTAGCTACTCTCGTGTGCTGCTCATTGCAATTGCTGTTGGTTTATTACATTACCAGCAATTAAATAAATGGTGCCGTTTACCACATAAAACTGGTTCTAGATGAGAAAGCACAACCAGATTCATACATTAGGCCAGTGTTTTTCAACCTTTTTTGCATCACGGACCACTTTATGCAATAAAAAAATTTGGGGGAACACCAAACAAAATTTTATAATCACAATTATGATGTTTAGTTCTGTTTTGGCT
>Ga0210059_1006678_pt1 | contig 18465 bp, 9 predicted proteins | sample Ectturendosymbi2_FD_188042 | JGI IMG/M metagenome (GOLD analysis project Ga0210059, IMG submission 188042) | Ecteinascidia turbinata endosymbiont from Florida, USA - Sample 2 (SPAdes) (version 2) | ecosystem: Host-associated > Tunicates > Ascidians > Unclassified | place: Key West, Florida... | reverse complement strand
CAAATGGGGTATGGCCTCCTCTGCGGCCTGTGAGTGTGGCGCAGAAGAACAAACCGTCGACCATGTCGTCCTCCAATGTCCAATCCATCGACCTCCCCATGGACTGCAGGGCCTGACGGTTCTGGACGATGAGACAACCGAATGGCTGCTCAACACCTGCCCCGAAATCTCGTGCGGCCAAGCCGTGGATGAAAGAACTCGCTCAAAAGAAGCAAAAAATTGCAAATTTCATTTATGATGAACAATGCAACAAAGAATTCATGTATTTTTCCTTTATTACACAAATCCAATGCATTTTTCAAACGTTTACTTTGCAGCCAGTAGCAGGGGATAATTTAAAGGTCAAAAAAGCTTTTAATATTTCCGACAAACATGCCTTATTTGTGGCAAGTATTTGGGGCATGACTGTGACATAAAGGCCAGTTAACGTATGCCTAGGCACTATACGACAGTCGTAGGTGTAGCAGGAGCAGGCAAATGCTTGGGCGTGTGAAGGATTTTTGCCTGAAAAGTTTTTTTGCAGCAAAGTGTTTCCCCCTACAAAATTTTCTCTCACAATACGTAACTTTTTCGGAGAAAAAGGTCAAATTCAGACGTTTTAAATCAGTCAGTGTCATTATTCACACAAATAGAACAAAGATGTCAAAACATCTGTGCCCAGGTTTTCAGGGATTTTGCCCGGAGTTTCGTCAAATCAAAACTTTTGAGGGTGCACTTGCGCAGCCTGAACCCCTAGCTACTTCACTACTGAATACAGTGCTTCGAAAATGCGAATAAATCTCGGAGATATGAAATCAAAGTTTTTGGGTTTGATTGAACGCAACTTGCATTCTTGTAATCATATGATATTCAGCATTTTCAGTGGACTCCACAAACTAGGACTAGGCAGGAAATAATTAAATCATTCTGTTTGTTACTGTCTTGCTAGGTTTTCACTTTGTCGTTGCGCTGAAATGTTAGCGGTGCTGTTTTAATTATTTCAAGATTTTAGTAAGCTGATAAATAAAGAGGTGAAACAACGTAACAGTGAGCTGGCTTCCTAGTTGACTTGCTCAATACTCTGGAGAAAAGCCAACACCTTACTTCAACTTGCAGAATAAAGCTGTAAGAATCTTTAAATATGCCAAAACTCAAACAACCTTACTTTATTCTAAGCACAAAGTTTCAAATATGCCACACTTCTTTAAATTGTCAGTTGCCAAATTCATGGTGAGCTGCGGCAGCTGCCTAGACACTTTGAAAACTACTTTTTTCATATTGCATCAGTCCACATATTAAACAAGGCTTGTTTTTTTGCAAAAATTTCATTTACCCAGAATGAAAAAGTCTCTAGGTCAGCTTTCTTTGAAGTACTGTTGGTCCCAAAATTTGGTCTGATATTCCTGCAAAATTGAAATCTCTCTCACCATATTAATTTGGAAAACAATACAAAAACGTCCTGCTCTCATGACATATCTGTTGATTTTCGTTTCACATGATTGTCACTTTTCTGTAACGCGGCTCCCGAAAAATCAAGCATTTACATTTTTCTCAAAATTTTTTAATGTTAAGGTACCTTTTTTAGGCACATCGGAAAGATCTGTGCTTTCCACGTCCGCGGATATCTTCACTGACTTCCTAACTGAATGTGTTCGCGAGTTATGACCAGAAACGTCCTTAAAAGCCACGATGGTGACTTGCGCTGGCGTTAAAGGGGTCAGGAGATAGCACAATATCTACCAACTACAGTCTGAAATCAGTACTAACGTACCTGTCCAAAATATTTGAATAAATGTTGTACATAAGACTGAATCATTATTTTACCAATAATGATTTCTTGAGTTAGCAACTATACCTTTTTGCAGTAACAATTCCACATCTCTCTAGACTTTTATGAAAACCTTCCCCAAAACCCAGCTAGGTTCCTTATTTCTTGTGCAGTTTACTTCGATCTAAGAAAAGCTTTTGACTCAGTAAATCATTCCACATTGCAGAAAAAACTAGAGCACTACGGAGTAAGAGAAAATGCTTTCAAACAAGTGCAGGCGAACCTATCTGACAAAAATAGTGCATTCAGAAAAAACACTAAATCTTCTATAAAAAAATTGTTTCCAGAGTATCCCAAGGCTCAATTTTGGATCATTAATTCTTTATTCAAAAACGACTTAGCCAATTCCAAAGTTATGGAAACTGCACTTTTCGCTGATGATACTGTTTTAGTGGAGATTGCCAGAAATTTGGGAAAACTTTGAACTCATTTATCCGTGAAATGGTTAAACTACTTAATTAGTTAACTGCAAACAGCTCTCATTCAATACTTCTAAAACCAAACAGTGTACGTGTTAATCACAACTACACACTGACACCACTTTCTTTCACAATAAATGTAAACGATATTTGTATTGAAAAAGTTTTGAATGACAAGTAATTTGGTGGAGGCTAACTGTAAACGAGAAACTGATGCGGAAAGTGAACTCTAAAAGGGCTGAAGCTGATGTAATGTACAAAGTTAAGCGTTATGTGAGAAACCAAGGCCTTCGCATATTGAATCATAGCGTAATAAATTCACAAGTGCAATACACTTGGGTCGGAACAACCTCAAGGCATCAAGATCCACTGTCAGTAATTTAAAATCCGTAAGTAATCTGTTACTCGGGTGCTTGCGAAAGTTTCGGTATCTTCATTCTGCTGGTTTGTATGCTTGTATGCATTGACCAAGTGGTTTCTTTCAATTACGCGTACTTTCCTGGTTCGCGCCATCAGTGGGTGACTTGTAGTTCGTTGTGTCGGCGGGCGTGTATGAAACGTTGTTATCAAACTATGTCGGGAGAGGGGTGAAACATTCGAAACGCTCTTTATCAGTGTCGTTATCAAACTCATTTGGAACTTTGAAATAGAAACACTAACTTATTTTCTTTTTTGTGCGTGAAGTTAAACATCCACAAACAAATCATTCCTGTTATACTTTTGTTCAAAAAATTTCTTGCTTCAATAGGGATTTTCCCTCTCCGAAACACCCCGCGCTACGTATGGACACACTGGCAAGCGTACCAGGCATGCGCACAACGAGGAGCTACTCTGGTGTCACTTGCCGAAATATGGGAGGTTCAGCGGAACGGGTACGGTATCCGTGTCAGCTAAATTCCGAATCTATGATATGACCATGCATGACAGTTTTTATTCATTGAGGTAGTTTTTAATAACTTCCTTTTCTATGAAAAAGGAGCTTTTGAAACTAAATTTTTCTTCATTTTTCTTTCTTAAGAAATTAAACAACACTTCAACATTCGCTGCCGGCGTACGAATATATCGTTTCTAAACATCAGCCTAAATCAAGCAGTTTTCACGTGTCTTACCAACTGCATAACTCTTCCGACAATTGTGCCAGAGAGCTGTTCAAGCCCTCAAAAGATTCGACAAGTCTTCGAATCTGCAAAGAAACACAAATTTTGGTTTTGGGTTTCGTTTTTTTTATGAGTGACGTCATAAGTGAAGTAGGTTTTTGTCCATTTTGGCTCATGCTACCTGGCCTAGGGCCCAACCGCTAGACGGAAGTATTTCGCTCAAGTTTTCATTGGAAACTAAGCTAGAACCCCAGTCTTTTGAGCCTTTGATCAACTTTCTAACGTTTCTGGTTCAACAGGTATGGCCTAAAAACAACAAATTAATTATTCATTATCTAATTATGGGATTAATTAATTATTTTATTGATTTTAGGTCATAACTTTTGAACCCGAAACACCCAGCAAGTAATCCAAAGTCTGTGTTGATTGTATTTGGTTCTTTTTCCAAGTTTTCCATCTTGTTAGATGAAGTGTAAAAATAACTTTATCTGTGACGCCAGCTGCTTATCTCAACCCCGTCAGTTTGAACGTTTTCAAATAGCGCGCTCATTCGGCACTTGTAAAATTAAAAAAGCAATCAAGATATCATTGAACGAAAAGCTGGTTTAACCAACCTTCAATTTGACATAATGGGCGACTCAACAGTAAACAGTATTAAAAAACAACTGTTAAAATACAAGAAAACTTATTGTAGTGTAGAGATAAATACACATAGTTTTGAATTATCATTTTCTGACATCTTGATACAAACGAAATCACAGTCATCAGTCGTTTGGTGTGAAAATGTTCAGATTGTTCAAATTGGATCATTTCTTAATAATACTTTCATTTGGCAGCAATATCGTCGACAGCACCAAACTTCTCGTCGAATTACTGATCAAAACGACCCGACCCTTAGTGGAGTCAGTCCCGTCACCACAGAAGGACTTTGTTGGGCTTAGTCCCCCACAAAAGCTCCAATCCCCCAAATTCAAACATGAAACACTATAAATCAGTGGAGATTTTGTCAAATTTTAGAATGTCAAGCTCCCCTGCACCAACGTAAAGCCCCCTATTGAAGACTTCCTGGCGACGGTTCTGAGTGGGTCGCAAGTACTGGCGCTTAGATGAACGGCAACTCCATAGTTTTCAAAGGCGGGAAACTCAGGTGGGATTGTTCAAAATTTGGGAAAGTAGAAATAAACCAGGCTGCGAAATTTAAGGTTGTCGTCATGCTCACGTTTCCTTGTTAACAAATGTGAAAAAAGTCTCTCTTTCTCTAGCGAAAAAGTCTATCTGAAGTGTGGTAAATCTTTGGAAGTAACTGCAGGGTTGTACGCACTGACTGTAGCATGATAATTGTGGAATCAGAAGCACAATCGACAAATATCTGAGCTTAGGGTACTGAAAACATGACGCCAAACTTATAAAATATGCAGAACTACTACAATGTATATCTACTACCAACGACACGGTTGCTTCTTTTTCTAAAAGCCCTTATACACGAGAACATTTGCGGAAAGTTCTTATCCAAAGCAATTGCCAGTACAGACAATGTAACTGCACAACATAAGAATTGTCCTTCCAGCGGCATCGACGTTCGCCCGGGCAGAGATTTGTTTAGGGCAAGGCTGCCCAACCCGCGGCCCGCGAGGTTGTTATAAGTGGCCCGCGACATAATACGTTCGTAAGCAGACTTTTTCGCGTTGGAGAGTTTCCTTGCTACATTTGGCACGACCCAGCTGAGATTCGAACCAGGTCGAACTACGACCTACAAAACATGAAGCGAGCGCTCTAACCACTAGGCTACACGTCCTACATCTTTTAGACCTGCATTATATGACGGAAATCTCATTTCGCAACTTTACCTTTTGTGATGCACTGCTTCAGATGATTGCAGCTATGAGGTCTTTATTGGTCGACCAGTGTCAAGTGAAATGTCTGACTTGCGAAACTGCTGACTTCACGCCATCTGCGCATGCGCAGAGTGATATTCCAGGTTGCGCATTTCGCAAGCGGTGGCTGTTCGCTGAGATATCAAATATGCTTTGAATCAATGGTTTAGGGTTAGGGGTTAGAGTTTAGAAAACTAATTGACGTCTAAGACCAATGAAATATTTTTCAATGGTTATTTATTCCCTAACTGTCGCTTATTGTGGACTATCTGACGTCTAACCAAAAGTTTTATTTTGGCAATAGACATCGAAAACTTCATCGCCGAAGTTTATTCATTTACTTTGAGAAACGAAATAGTTGACATACAATAATAAATAGATCATAAATTTTGCAGAGGTCAGAAATTTCGCTTGACCGGCCAGGAGAAAGCACTCACTAGGTCAGGAACTTCGCAAAAGTCAGAAATTTCCCTTTACACTGGCTCTGGCTCTATGCAACGTTTTTACATTGATTGGGCACGGATAGCTGCGTTGCGCATACAGTACTTTCTGCAGTATTCACTGAGATTTCCAGAGCCGATCTGGTCTACGCTGATCGATGATGTCCAGCGTACTCTTATAAATTCATGGATTTTTTGATCTGCCCTACATTATTCAGACCGTGTCAACAGCGAACTGAGTGATTTTCTCGGCAAAGCAACTCCAATCAGCCCGATCCAAATCTGCTATGGCGTTATACTATACTTGTTGGAGGTGGGGTACTTGTATGCTGAGGCAACCCTGGGCTTCAGGCGACGGGAATCAATGAGAGGTTAATTTGTGCCTGCCGTGAAGATTTTTCTTTTAGCTTAGTTATCCAACTGAAAGCCAGGTACAAATACGAGCATTGTTCACGAAAGAAAAGGGGATGCGATGATATCCTGCGCGTGTTTCCATCTGGGCTACACCAAGACCATTGATGAATCCTCTTCGTCGGGAATCAGTTATCAACAGTCTAGATCGTTGAGACTGCATGGTTGAAGGCGATGCTGGCTATTAACCTTGATAACTGGGTCCACTATGACAGACACAATTTGTACTCTGCGGGACTGTTACATTAGCATCGATTGGGATGACGGTGACGTCGTGCAGTGGAGCACTTTTTAAGAGCTCATGAAACTGATCAAAGGCGGCATCTCTGACAGTCTTCAGAGACATCAGTGGGTACATAGGCTACGATGACTTGACGATGGCTTGCCGTGCCGATAGACGAAACGGGCTGTCAATAAACGATCACTAATGGGCCCCCGAGTGATACGCGTGTTGTTGTTGCGGAGATGCAGAGCAATATCGACTACATAGAGACCTCGGCCATCTGCAGGATCACTCCATAGTCCATATAAAGTTATGGTCGGCATCGGAGAACACTCTTTCTCCATCTGGATTCGCGCATGCCAGTTATTGGTGTGTTGCAACGTGATAGCGAGAGGAGCGTCGCCGATCCCTAGAGCAATAAGGATTGGGTATTCCACTCAGCAATAGGCATGTTATGTTTCAGGTTGAATGGAATTGGTCCACACCCGTTTGGAGTTGGGGAGCGGCAGGCAGTCTTTCTTCGTAAGTCGGTCAGGGTCAGGGGATTTCTGATTAGTTTCGTAATAAGTTAAAACTTCTCGGGGGTGCGTTGTTAGCCCTCCGCTTGAAATGACGACTGGTGGGTCTGCCACCTAGGCACGCCTCATGCCTGTTTCCACATATACCACTGGCGGTTGGTCATATCCGCAGCAAATTTAGTGGAAGTGAGGCTGTGGACACCTTTGTGTAGAAGAGGCCAAGTGCAAGCGACCTGTCCTGATAGCAGGAGTTCCCGCGGCGATCACAATATCTGTAGGGGAGAGGCTATTTAAGTCGATTCACTTCTTCTAAAAGGCCCCCCGGCATAACTTGACAAAAAACTGCCTTCAATCCATTTTGAAATGATATTTGTACCGTTTGTTTTTCGCTCACTGCAGCTTACAGTTGAAAACAGTCCATCTAGAAATACAGTAATGCCTTCATTCTGCTCTCTCTTTTCTTCAGAACATCTGTATGCAATTGCGGTTGGCTATCCGACAAATCATCCCGATATCCCATGGCTGAAGCTCACAGCGACTGTGGCAATCGAGCAACGGTGTTTTTTTGCAGTCGGAGGCTTACATGGGATGCATTTTGTTACATGGGTAAGCAACGACTTTGCTTCAGGGATGTATTGTGACTCAAGCTTGTCTATAGAATTTGGGATGGGACAGTGACACAGTGGACTTGAAATTTATCCCATGTCCCATCGTAAGTAGATTTAATTATCTTCTTCATCACTTGAGCGAGTTTTTTCAATCCACTGCTAGACCGCACTAGATCTCGGGGTGTCGCATAGAAATAGTTTTCCGAAGTTGTGTTTCATTCTCACATGCTTGCAGCACATGAGTATTAGACGCAGAGGCTCAGTGCCATGGCATAGTGATCCGAGGTCACTAAAATAATTTTTCGAACCATGTTCTAGGTGACAACTAATAAAAGGCCACCCAAGTTTCATTGGCCTCAGCTTGACTGTTTGGTTTGCCTTACCCACGACTCCGTAAAGTTTAGGCATCTGAAATGCAAATGGTATAACGTACTTGGTGATACTCTGGTTTTATGGGAATCCCGTGGGATAAGAAGGTCACAAGATGCCCTGGGAACGGGCGGGACAGAAAAAAGCGTTCCACGGACAAGCTTGATGTGACTTTTAAGCAGCGTCTTTTGTGATCAGAGAAAGTTTTGAAAATATTTAGCAGTATTTAGATCATCCTCGGACGAAATCCTGCTGGTGGTGTAACAAACATGCAACAGACGTTTCAAAAACACGAACATTTGCTAAAATAGAAATTAAGGCTTCGCCAGTTTAGCTTTTTTCATATATTGTAATGAATGAACATCTTCACATCTTGACCATTCAATGTATAAAGATGGTTGTTTTTGCAAGAATTGAGGTAATTTGTACCCCATAAGCAACGTCAAAAGGTAGAAGTTGTGTTTTATTTTGGGGTACTTTCTTCCAAAAACAACCCTTTTTTTAGTGATATGTTTGGATATAAGTGATCTTGTGGATAGAGCGGGCTACTAAAAGTGGTAGGCTGGGTTCGATTCCCGGTCGGGTCATACGAAGGACTTGAAAACGGCCTCGTGCTCGGCATTGATGGATAGGTGCCAGGGAGAGCTTCACGCACGGTGTTGCCATTGGTTCCCACCAATCCAGCACTGACTATGAAAGTAACTGCGTGGCCTTGAAGCAGAATAAGTGGAGATGGGCGACTGCAGACCACTCATGACACTCCGAAGGGAGTACAAACGAACGGGTATAATGATACTTTACCACATTTTGGTGCCAGCGTGTGTTTTGAAAGTGTTCATATCGAAAAGGTGATAGCTCGGTTGCTAAAATAAATATAATAAAATAAATATGAACTGGGCGGCAAAACCGCCGGGCAGTTGTAAAAATTTGCCGCCCAGTATTACCGATTTTTAGCCTCTGGGCGGCACTCAATTTTTGCATTGCCCTTCAGAACTTTACTAAATATTGTGGTTATACCTAAAAACGTGTGTAACCTACTTGTGTTAGTCTAGAAGTCACGTGTTCCTTCAAACTGAAACCGACACTTTGACATTACATGTTTGGTGATGTAAGAAAGAGCATTGGCTGCCTTCTGTTAGTAGCTTCGATTATTATCGGATCACGTCAAATTAAGGAAAAGGCCAGCGATGCTGACAGTTTGAATGTTCAGGGAGTAGTCGGTAGAAAGGTGCATTTGTTTCAGTCCTCGAGCGTAAGATTTCTCACAAGCAGCTAAAATAAAACGGCGATGGTGATTTTTGTTGAAAGGTACCACGATTAAATTGTAGTAGCAGTCTGGAACCAATGTTGGCACTTTCAGACTGCCACTACAAATTAAACTAGGCAATCACTCATTCTCAGTGATGCTACTGGCCCCAGTCATTTCAACAGCAAATTTCAGGTATAAACATTGAACAAAGACACAAGGCTGTGTCTTGTTTTTTCAAAACTTTCTTTATATAACTTCCACTTTCAGAAAAGGACATGATTTTGCTTGATTTTAATACTAAACTACAACATAGGTAACATCAAGCATAGGCGTAGCCAGGGGGTCCCAGGGGGCCATGCCCCCAATTTTTAGCATATATAGTCATTTTGTGCTGTGCGAGGCGGTATCCCAAACAAAATAGTCTTATTCACCTTAAATCAAGCATTTTGCCCCCAAAATTTTGGGCTAGCTACGTTACTGAGTCTGGAAGTTCGTTTTCCAAACTGTTTGTCATAAAAGAGAACTCTTACCCTCAATGAATCATTTTACTTTTGAAACTGTGACCAACAGTTTCACATTACAAGTTTGGTGATGCAAACAAGAGCATTGTCTGTCTTCAGTAATTAGCTTCGATATCTTGCAGAACATATGAGAACTGGAGGCACAAGCGTTAACGCCTTTTTCTGCCACTCATTTGAACTACGCGCATTTATTTGTTATGCCATTTGTTACGCGTCTCATGTCCGAATTCCATTTTGGGTCGAAACTTGGTAGCTGAAATTCTGAAAAGGAGAGCGTTGAGGAGTCGCGCAAATATAGATTTGAGCCAGGGGATGAACCTACAGTAGTTGAAACGGGCCCACTGGCCACTGTACGGGCCAACGCTCAGAAAAAATCTTGAGAAATGATGGTGAATCCGGATGCTAAGCCCGAAACTACTCCAAAAATCGCAAAAAGACAACCTACTGAAAACCAAAATGATACTAAAACCGAGATATAAGCTAAGTAGGGGCCCTGTTTTTACATTTAGCTTACCAGGGGCCAATTCGCCACTCTGCGCCCCTCTGCCCCCGAGTTACCCCACGGGCTTTGAGGAATACGATGAAAACGCAGCAGGCTTGTTCATTGCACAAGTAGCGAGACAGTTTGGAATAAGCGACTCAGTCACTGCCCAGTCTTATATGAGTTGCCAAAGAAGTCGGGGAGGAAATCAGTACTCAACAAGTTTGCTCAGTGCTGTTTGATTTTTTGTCTTAACAACATGAGTCCAGAACGAGCTGTCCAGGTAAAAACCAACCGGGGTGTTCGCGGCATGGTTGCGGAGACAAGGTCGCAAGGAGCCAGAGGTTTTTGGGTGGAGTCCATTCCAAACAGTGAGTAGGAGTCGGAGTCGGATTTTTTGTCCGACTCCGGAATTCGAATTGGATCAATTTTTGCATCACATTCCTAAGTTGGAATACCTGTTGAAATGGTACATTTTCTTTCGAAACGTTTGTTGAAACAAAGAATTTTGCTGTGTTTTCCACTCATTGCTAATTGCTACAAAATTGTTGACAGCCATAATTCATTCACTTTAGCCTATGTTAAGGAGTCGGAAATTATTGAAAGGTCGAAGTCGAAAATTGGAAAGGTCGGACATTTTACCTTCGACTCCGCAACCCTGGTCCGCGGGACATGCTTCTACAGTATTTCGGAATGACAAAAACTAGTGAAATTGACAAATGACGTTTTGTAGAAATCTGCCTTGCCGCCATACACGTTGTCAGTAGTTAGGAAATTGTCATGAAAGTAGCCTATAGGAAAATCGTGCCACTTTTGATGATTTGTTTCCTCCCAGTTGGACGAATATGCAACCTCGTTTGGTCATCCGACTCATCACCAGCAGTACTGCAGTTTTCCCAACCAACTAAAATTCCTGATTACGCTCGTGATTGCCACCCAGTGAAAATTTCTTACTTTAGGCTATGCTCGGTTGGGCGGCAATAGTTCAATGATGGAGCGTCTGCCTCTCATTTGTAAGGTTGGGTGTTCGACCCACGGCAGCTGAGTGCATCACTGCGATCGTTCCATGGCAAGAACATTCACCTCAACTGCAGCGCAAAGAGGGAATTTTCAGGCTTCGGCCTGCCGCCAAATGCCGTCCCCCAAAATCAAATTTTAAACAACGAAAATGTAATATTTGCAAACTGACAAAAAGATGTTCTGTTTGTTTGCACTACAAGCCTGGGTACAGGAATATGTTTGGTCATTTTACAATTTAGAACCATCGCAATTAACTGCAGTTTGTAGATGCTCTTTCAATTGAATCAAAACGCAAACCGTATGACAAGTTCGGTGAAAAATCGTCTTCTCAGTTTTCATGCAATCATCAGATGTACTGATTTTTACTACACATCTTCCAATTTACTTTTCAAAACATTTCCAAATACAAATTATCAAAGCAACTGTACGTATTTTTGCGTGCAATTCATTCAAATTTGGCAAAAAAGCTGCGGACTGACGATTTCCAGAACGCGCCTTAAGCTGTTTATGCACAGCACCACAATTTATATCATAAGTTTTTTGAAAATTCCTGAGGCTTTCTCCTTCGATTGACATTCTTGTTCTTTTCTTGTTCCTTTATGTAAATCAGTCGATTGACGCAATGAAAGTAAGACCGTAGGGGCGTACAGCTACAAACTGAAAATGCTGCTGTTGTTCACCAATGCTTTTTTCAGGACCCGTCGAAGGTTGTAGCAGGCCTCTTGGCATGGAAGGTGAAGGTATTAGCGATAATCAATTATCAGCAACGTCGGTTTTTGAAAATTCCGAGAACGAAAGGTGGGAAGCTCACTTGGCGCGACTCAACAGGGAAGGCCCCGTTACCGGATGGACGCCCAAAAGTGACGAACAAAAACAGTACATTGAGGTGAGCTCGAAGAAATGTCATGCATCGTGCTGCTGCTTTTTGCTTTTATGTTTACTTCGTTGACAAGCACTTCGTTCAGCATTTTTTACCAGAAAATTTAAAATGCAAGATTCGAATTCTGTCTGACGAATGAATTGAAAGGATATTTTTAAAGCTATTGCAGCTTTACTGAGATCCACAAGGTTTCTTATTTGAAAAAAAGCCAATACTTTCGAATATAATCTTCTTGAGCTCTGATGTTTTGCGAAAGAAAGAGAATCAATTACCAAGTTGTTTTGGTGAATTTTGTTTTCATACAGACAAAAATGAAAACAGCAAAGCATAAACAGGAAAGAAAAGCACTGCTTTCCTGAATTGGTTTAATTGTTTTCAGCAAAAAGTATACAAAAACGATGTAAACGAAGCATATTTTTCACTTGCGCTACGCTAGAACAACGCCATGAATTTTTTTGCTAGTGGAGGTATGAACATTAGATTGGCGCTCAATACACAGCCTTCTTCAAGCTCATCGATATTTCAAGAGTTAAAACTGTTTCACTCCTCCTGCTTGTTTAAACCTTTTTTATTGTGATTTTTAGCTTGTATGGGTTGGATGGTTCTGCTGTCTCCTTTTAAAAATTATAGGTGTGTAATATCCACCTGCTTCCTAGCGTTCCAGCTGCGTAAACGTATGCATGCAAATGTTTGAAGTATTCTCAATAACTCAACTTACACTGCCAAAATCACTTGAACATACTGGTATCGTCAGTATTGCTTTGACTGTCAGGTGTTTGTGGGAAAGAAACGGTTGCTCAAAATAGTGGTTTCCTATTCGCAGCAGTGATGCATTTCCTGCTGAAAAAGCCAATGCTTAAATTGTTTTATGCGGAAACTTTAATTTGCAGGTTGACCTTGGCGAGTCAAAAGCCGTAACCGCAATAATGACTCAAGGAGCGCGTAGACGCAGTAGTAACCAATATCTTACGCAATTCTCTGTATCGTACAGCAAAGATGGTCTCGAGTGGATCAATTATAGCATCAACGGAAACGTGAAGGTAAGGTCTGACTTCTATCCAATTTCAGGAAAAATTCCATCACATTTAATTTGTATCGAGGCTCGTTCAGCCTCAACTCAACAAAAAATTTGGTCAGATTGTGAGTTGTAACTCTAGAGAGAAATGTGCTATTCCCCTTTATATTAGATGTCAGTAGTTGATCGAGCGTAACTTTCGCGGTTCACACTGTACGTCAAAAAATTAGATATATCTTGAAATTACATTTCCACAAGTATTTGAACCTAAACAATGTGCAGTCGTTTAATTAATTTATTGAACAAAGTTTTAGTTTCTAGGAAAATTCCCAAATTGGAACTGACTAATTCCATCGCTTGATATCAGGAGCCCAGATTTGCTCAGTTTATGTAGGCCTACATCAGTTGAGTTGATCTTACTGCACTGGCACAAACATTATTTAAAGTTTCATGCAAATTAAAGTTAAAGCGTTGAGATGCCGAAGAAAACCTGTTAACTAAGTTCTCTTGTCAAGCACTCCTCGACAGTTTCATAATTTTCTTATAATGATTTAGAGTTTTGGCCACATTGTTGGTGGATTTAGAATCTTGATAGGGTTGTATTTTAATGGGTTGCAGTCTGCTAGACGATCAACGCAGTTGCGCAGGAGGGCTGGTTCGCAACCGGAATTTATCGTAGTTTTGCCCAGTTCCGCAAAGAACTGAATATGACAGAGTAAGTGTAAATACAGCTAAAGTGAAATTCCGTCTGGGTTTCCACAAGCCTTTCGCGTCCAAGCAGAAAATTTTTTGCTCTGCAGCAGTTCGTATTGGAGTTCCAAGAAAATCCATTTTCCATTTTCCGTAAATGCTAGGCATTTGAGATATCATGTGAAATGTGTTGCAGAAATCTTCAAAAGTAACCGGCCTGTTGGTTGATGTTGGAGAAAGCCACTTGGGGCATGGTCGCTGCAAAACAAAACCACCGCGGCGACAGCAGCAACAAAAATCGTCAGAAACAAGAAGCAGTCAGTTCAATCACACAAAACACTCCAGATTCTAGAGATTCTAGACTCTAGAATCTACAATTTATACTTCACGTACAGTAGCCTATACACATTTCAAACCAAAACTAATTGCAAATCGCACATAAGCAGAAATCAGCATGCGTCTCAAAGTTTTGAAGCTCAAACTCTAGCCATCACACAGTACCATGCAGTCAATCACCGTATACACTAATAAAACTGTCTTTCAACTGCTTTTTGAATGCAGACGGTGAAATGTCATCCAGGCAGTGATGGGATTCGACCGGTTCGCAAGAACCTGTTCTTGGAATTTGTTTCATCCCGAAAACCGGTTTTAGGCTTAAGTCAAGAGTTCTCAATCTTTCCCCATGCATTTTCCTTATTATTACATTTGAATTGTCATTAAGCATACAGTGTCTGCTTAATTTTAATTATGATTTAACCATTATCTGGACTTTCTTTAAAGTTGGAAAAATAACTAAAATCAATAATTTCTCTTGCTAGACTATGCCAGTTGGCAACACAAAGATCAACCTTTGAACTTAAATCAGGCCAACCAGCAAGGTGTGCCTCTGGAGACTGTGACAATGAGAGAACTTGTTTTTACTGAGTCCTGGAGTGAGAGAACCTGTTGTTATAAGTTTTTAATCCCAACGCTGCATATAGGTAAGGATCAATAGAGTCCGAGATTTTTGGGCCAAGATGTTTCAGAGACCTTTTTCCTCTGGTTGTTGAAACCAGTTTCCAAAGCTATCGATCTCCTGTGGCACCACGGGTTGCATAAGAGTGATCTGACTTACGGAAGTAAAGAATTGGTCGAAATTAACAGGAAGTATACTGTTGCAGTTGACTGCATCGCCTTGAACTATGCCGCCACATCACTTCCCTCTCCATTAACTTGAAGTCCTATCACTTTTATCATCCATACTTTAACTCTCACTTTACAAGTTCGACCCTTGCCCTTTGGTTCAAGACGATCTTCAATGGAGGATGTTACTGAGAGGGGCATATGGCCTTTCTCTCAGGTCCCTTATCGGGCGTCATTTGTTGCAGTTGACTGCATCGCCTTGAACTACTGAGGCAAGCACAAGAGAAAGATGGCAATCCGGGGCATTAACTAACAGGAAAGCAACCAACAGCAATAGAGCTCCCTCGACGAGTTCACTCTACTACTACTACGAGGTTGCACTATCATTATATTGGGATAAGTGAACTACGATAATTCGCTTGTGGTGACTATCACAGTGACTTGCTACTCATGGGCACCATCTAGCGGTGACCATTTATTTACATGTGGCGCCATCTCCAGGCCGCCACAATAGCCCACCAAAAATTATGCATAAATTTGCCTATTTCAAGAGTGTGTACGGTGTATTGTTAATTTTAACAAGGTTTAACTTATTGCACAGTGGAGAGACTAGCAACTTGAAAGAACTATAGATCATTGCTCTTATTACTTTTTCATCAAAACGTTTAGCCGGTTTAAAGGAGTTTTTCCAGTTTCAACTTGGCCACCACTTGCATATTGGAGATGACTATACATTAAACTGTAGGTTATGTATGTGGTCTGACCAAGGAAGATCAGTGATAAGTTGGAAAGGTTTGCAACACAGCGTCAATTTAGAAACACTGCTTATTTAGAACCATCGCTTATTTAGCACCATCCAAGAATGTGATTGCTTTTCCCGGGTGTACATTGCAAGTAAGTAAATAATTGCAGGCAAAAGTTCTGAAATGTTGAAATCGTCCGGTACTTTTGAGCAACCCACAGTTGACATATTTTGATTTAACTTCAAATACCTTCGCTTAAGTCACAGAAACTAAAAAATTTCTGAAGCATATTCTGCATGTGCTACTGCATGTCATTCATTGTAAATGTGTAGATGTTTAGCTTTGACATTTCGAGTAGATCCAGCTGCGATGATCACGTTTGTTGTGAACTCTGACTCGTGACAGAGTAGAAATCACCACAGTGCAGAATATAAAAAAGCCCATTCCTCTACGTCAGTGATTCTCAACGTGGTTCTTACTGGTCCAGATGGACCACCGGTGGTTCACATGGAACTTCTAGTGGTCCACAGATGGTTCCACAAATCCTTGATAAAACGTTACTGAAAATCGTAACCTTTACTGTACAATAAATTATTTAGGACCACTTTTACAGTTGGTTCTTGCATTTGCAGTTTTATCAATGTCACGTAGTTTATCGATTATTATATTATTAAGGGACTAGGACTAAGATTGAACATTACCTTGAGTTCGCTGACCTATCTGCTGTACAGTTTTGACTAGTTGTTCATGAATATCTGTATAGCCAAGTGGTCGGTCGGATATTTTTTTGAAAAAGACGGCCCACCGGCCAGAAATATTTGAGAACCACTGCTCTAAATGGAGGTCACGAAAGTTAACATACTGGCACTGCTTGGTGTGAAAGTCACGTGAAGTGTTCTTGTACCAACGGGCATCAACAAATACATCATAACGCGCACGAAATTGAAAATGCGATTATTGCATAAAGGAGCAGGTGACCTCTCTGGGCTTTTTTGACTGTTGCTTGTAAAGTGGGCTTTAAACGTGTGATCAGCTGTTTTCATTGGCGTCTTCGCCTTCTACCTTCTGAAAAATCAAGACTGGCTTGAAATGATAGTTGAAAAACCGTTAATTTAGATTTCGTGTACGGCTTACTTCAGCTCTCTTATTTTACTTGAAGTAGGCGAATTGAGATGTCACAATTTTAGTTGCTGAACGTTTCAGCAAAAAAGTTTAGTTACAGGCTGAAACCATGCATTAGTGAATTTTAAATTTTGCATAAGTCAGTACAACTTCAGTTTGCGCCTCCTGGAAAAAATTATCTGGGCGCCCATGAAGCATCGTAATCAATGTTTGATGGTATTATAAGACAAGAAGTGGAGCATCGTAGCTTTTCGGATCTGAGCCGAACTCAAAACCGAAGGAAATCTCCAACATCTAGTTGATACTTATGAAAATTCAGAGGACTAGAGCTGCAATAGGTTACTTTAAGATTACGAAGGGACTTTGCGAAAATATGAGTAGAATAAGCTTAGATTTACACAACCTTTATTTTTTCAATATTATAGCGTGGTAAAACTAGTTTCTTTCACAAAGTCAAGTTCATTTCGGAAACTTGTTGATACGGAGCATGCAGGGAAAAACTCGGATGGTTTCCAACAACACATGTTTTTTTACTGTAAGTACAAGCATGGCTAGTAATTAATTGCGATACTCCTCTAGTTCGGGGCCGGGGTCCCCAGTGAGAAACCTGGGGGTCCCCAGCAGAAATGCTATATATATAAAGTGCAGGCATGGACAACATTTTCGCTATTGCCAGCCGCATTACGTTTAGTTTTATGAATTACGGCCTCCAGTGAGTTCAAGATATCCTTTTACATTGCTTCTACTTCCATAGACTGAGCTCAGCCTGTTTCCACACGTCTGTCTGGCGGTCTTTTAACTACGTATCCTCATACAGTAGACAAAAAGTTTTCATAAATGCACGGTCACCATTTTTTATACCTCAAGTAACATGTGCACGGCCGCATTGATTTTTATCGAAAGCCGCATGCGCCCGTACGATCGCAGGTTGTGCACCCCTGCCAATGTGTTTTCTTTTATCCCTCAAGTGCACAAAAAGCAACGGCCAGTACTTTGACTAACAACGTAATGCCAACGACGATTCTCCAAGGTAATGTCTTTAGGTATAGGTATCCTCGGACTTAGAAAGGTAAAGAACCGCCGGGAGTCTCACTAATCATAATTACGGATTTGACATTGGAAAAACTGGCACTCAATCTAATCTCTTAACCGGAATTTGTAAAAACTATATTTATCTCGTGGAAGACAATTTTGTATAAACTTAAGGTGATGTCAGTCAAGTACTATATTATGACGTTGTACTCAATTCCAGGCATTACCTATTTGTATCAGTCAGTATTAGCCTTCGTTTAACTTTATGGCAATCTGGAAAGTACCGAAGTGAAACATTTTCTAAAATTACTCGATTCCAGTCATTATCCATTTGAATCGGTCCGCATTTCCTATGGTTTATGATAATCAAGAGAAAACCGAAATAAAATGATTTCTGAAATCAACGAAGGGTATTTTGTTGGAGAGGTAACTAAAGCTGTTGCAAAGATCTTGAAAAGCTCAATTTTTTCTTTCAATTGCGATTACACGCAAAAGTAGGTGCGCTTGCATAAGAGGATCTACAACTGCACGGTCCCAAACCTGAAACTGGTCTTGGGCCTTACGCATCATTGAACCGACAGTGCTCCAGTGATAGAAGTGAGTAGTATAGTTTGTGGTTGCTAGGCCCCGTTAGGGACTTTGATAGGTGGCGAACCTGTACTGTCATCACCCGGGCTGTCAGCATGTGGGTACAAACTTGCACTCCCTCGGATGGGATCAGCGCGGCGACCCTTCAGAAACCTTACAAGCCTTGACTTGTCATCCAGCAGTTGTGATTTTGTCGTACTGTCAGGCATGTTATGAGGCTGTCATTTGCCTAAGCG